>Ga0209700_102882_pt1 | contig 34053 bp, 13 predicted proteins | sample SiratroredBW_FD_187528 | JGI IMG/M metagenome (GOLD analysis project Ga0209700, IMG submission 187528) | Root nodule microbial communities of legume samples collected from California, USA - Siratro red BW (SPAdes) (version 2) | ecosystem: Host-associated > Plants > Roots > Nodule | place: USA...
CACCCCCACACACACACACACACACACAGACACACACACACACACACACACACAAAACTATAATCCTTCCTAACAAGGAAATATAAGGACTTTGATTTTAAGCATTTATGTGGTCACTTTCATATTTATATATTAAAATTGTTAGAATTTATGAGGTGAATTTTTGGATTAGAAGACAAGAACTCATAGCTAGAAGAAAATAACATAAAGAGACAAATTGTTTTTTTATTATTATTCTCTAGTTTGGAAGCATAAATTTTTGGAAAAATATTTAATATGCACTGCCTCATTATACTAAATACAATGACCAAATGTTAAGATTTAATATGTGGAAGTCATCCATCTAATTAACCTGATCTACATAATTTTGAATTGTTTTGTATGATTGATGGGCCTAAGATATTTAAGCTATGTAGCTTGTGACAAGGCATGATGTCCATTTTCTTATTAAGTACAATGACTAAATATGAAGGTTTAAGCATATAATTGAATTTCAGTTCACAAATGTCTTTCCTCACCCTCTCACATAGTTCCCACTTCCTCTTCGAAAGTTGTTTCTTCCTCTTCCTCAACCATAATGTGTACCCTGTTTAACTTGCAAAATTTGTTTTCACTTCTTTTCTCTTTTACATTTTGTTCATAAACAAATAAAAAACTCTATAATTCATCCACGGTTAAAAGATCAATGTCTTTAGATTCTTCAATGCAAACAACAAAACTAAAGTTGTTTGTTAGAAATCTAACAATCTTCTCAATAATCTTCACATCGTTCATATCCTCCATGCAATTCCTCATGTTATTTTTTGTTTTCATCACTCTCTTAAAATAATCATTCACTGATTCACTTGACTTCGTCTCTAAGATTTTAAAGATTCATCGAAGCCTCTACAATTGCACATGTTTCACTAAAGCACTATCTTAATACTTCACTTTCATGGAATCTTCTAAGATTTCAAAGGTTCATCGAAGCCTCTATAGTTACACACTAAGCACTACCTGGATACTTCACTTTCAAGGAATCCCACATTTGTTTACTTGTATCTTTATATGTTGGCATATAGTTCTTTGTTTTCAAGTATTTTAGTTTTGACATTTTGTTTTGCATTTAAATCTTCTTTTATTCCTTGATTCCAATTCAACAACACTCCAATACTTCTTTAAGTACTCCTTTAATCAAAGCAGAATTTTCATAAGTAAAGTATAGTCTCCATGTGAAATTGTTTGATTCTACCATTTAACTTCTTTCTCTCGTTCTAGTGTTTTTTTTCTTTTTTCTCTCAAACCTTTTGTTTCGCTGTTTGTTCCCTCGATTAATCTGTAATCATCTGCAACATACTTTAATTGTTGAAGTGCGAAGAATCTGACAGCGTGAGATCGAAAGCATTACAAGAAGTTCCGTTGGAAAGTTAAAGTGTGGAAATATGAGTCTGAAGACGTTGTCACTGTTTTTCTTTATAAACTTTATTATAATTTTGAAATTATTTACGTTTGACTCTAATCTAAAACACCTAAACTTTCATGAATCCGATAACCGATAATCCATCTCGAATGTTAATTAAAATAGTATTATATCTATTAGTGAAATTAAATGGTTCATAAATACTAATTTTAGATACTTCACCCAAACTAGACCCTACTTTATGAATTGATTTTGCTTGTAAAAATGATTGTTTGTGAAAAATTGAAGAAACTTAACGATTAAAAAGTGATAATTTCTTCTTGCACCCATTCATTTGTATCCTGCACCCCATCAAAAAAATGTTAATGGACAGTGGTGCCCCTATCAATGAAGAGTAGGAGAAAAAGGATTTTGTGGTTGAAGTATTGCAAAGGTGCAATGCAGAGTGGCTAGGAAGGGCTTCTGACAGACGAGCGCTGTTGGAGCGTTGGAGCGGTGGACGTTGACAGCATTGTATATTTTGAGTGTCAGTAAGATATATTATTTTGTGATTGAAAATTTTGGTGAGACATTATTTTGATTTGAATGTGTAAACACTTGACGAATTTGTTGAGTTTGCAGAGGTGCAACATTGGGTGAGGCGTTTTTTTTTTAATTCCAAAAATAATTTTCCAAAAGAAATTCGGAAAAAGTTTTCCGTAACTTAAAATTTTTTTCAAAATTTTAGTTTATTCCAAAAAAATATTTTCCAGAATAAAAATTTGATTTTCAAAAAACATTTTTTAAAAAAGATTTTCTAAAAATCAAATTTGTATTTCAAAAAATATTTTCCATAAATCATTTTTAAAATTCGAAAAACATTTTTCAGAACTACTGTTTACACTCCCAAAATTTATTTTATAAAATATTTTCCAAAAATTATTTTTATACCCCCTAATTTTCATTCCGGAAAACGTTTTTTAAAAGCGAATTTTACACGCCCAAAAATAAAATTTATTTTGTAAAATATTTTCCAAAAATTATTTTTATATCCCCTAATTTTCATTCCGGAAAACGTTTTTTAAAAGCCAATTTTACACGCCCAAAAGTTATATTTTAAAGATACGATGAAGTGGAGGAAGCAATTGTTATTTAGAAACTGAATAGTTACAAAGATGAAAAAAAATTACGAAAAAATTAATTCAATATTATTAATATTATTATTATTTATAAAAAGTAACCTGAAAGTTAAACAACCCCATCAATCGACTTACTAATCATAATCAAATATGGGACTGCCATATTATTTTAACTGCATTTTAAAATATCTTGTGCTGTACAGCAAATGTAAACTTTTACAGCTCTATTCTGTGTTTTATGGGAAACAAGAATAGTCTTTTTAGAAGTCTTTTCATTCATTTCTTTCTTACCAAACATCTCATTTCTGCTGTCTTTCATCCAGTCTTTAAAGCTATCAAACTCACCGTTGAAGAACCAGGTGGTCTCAATGAAATTACCCTTTGCGAATGTTAATAATTTTCATAGAAATTTTAAAAGGTACAGCGCAACCTCTAGGCTAATATCGAACATTTTTGTTTAAATGAAACAACAGAATGACCGAACTGGTAAACATTTACCAAGAAAACAGCCTAGGTACATCAAAAGTTTGCCCTCAGAACATTTTAGTTCAACTTAAATATAATTCTGATACTGCCTAGATCGGGACAATATCTCCACAGAACCACCGGCGTCTTTTCAGAAATTTATCCACTACCTGACAGCACCTACAAAAAAAAAAGTTCAATGCTGCCAATTAACATATACTAATCACGAAAAACTCAATCAAGTCGGAATAACCAAAACTTGTGTGATTTACTGCAAATTCTAGTTAGAAAACAATTAATTATCACGACCCTTCGTCGTTAAAAAATAAAGCGTTTTACTTAAATTGTTTTTCATTAAAGATACTGCAATTTAGATTTAAACATAAAAGAATAACAGGGTATAGAAAATTCTGAATACATATTTATTTGATAAAACAAGTTAAATACTCAAATACATAAGGATTCATCAGGACACTTTCAAAATTATGTCACATTCCTAGTTCACAACAAAAATATTATCACGATTCTAAATCATTTAACTTTTTTTTTAAAAAGCATATATACCTGGCGAGGAGATCCAGACCGTGAGCGTGATCTTGGCCTGCATAATTCAATGAACAACTCAGGCGCATATAGAAGGTATTGCAAGCCATTTACTCAACATAGTATGTTTTACGTACCTTGAAGATTTGATTGGTGATGCTGATCGTGATCTAGATCGTGACCTAGACACAGATCGCTCCAAAGATCTACTGTAGAATGAAACAAGTATTAAATGAGTAAAAGTAATGTCTAAAAGCTTTGGCAATGAATATTAACAAAGAGGTCACACCTTCTGGCCCTTTTCGGACTTCTACTCCTGCTGGGGCTTCTGCTGCGGCTCCTAGAACGACTACCCTCATACTTTCTCACCTGCACAAACACCAGTAAATTTTTGTCCACTACTTTTTATTAAAGGATAAAACTCCATAAATCACTTTTCACAAAATCTCAAACAATAGAATAATCCAGCAATTGCACGTGTATGGGGTACAAAATCATTTTATAGAGAAAAAAGAGGCAAAAGAAGTGTGCAAGATCTATAAGCATGTTGAAAAGGTACTTGAGTTTTGGAATATATGGCAGCAATATTGAGGAATTCCTTTAGATATAACTTTAGGATGAGAAATTACCCGAATATAGGCTCTTGCCCATGGATTTCTAAACTCAGTGTCGTCCAGTTTCCGAATCTGTAAAGGTGTGTCAGAAAACGGATAGAAGAGTATAGCAGTAATTTTGATATCATTCAACAATATGAAGAACTTACAGCATACTTCATGTCATCATAATTAGTGTAATCAACAATGCCAAAAGTTCCTAAACAGAGAACAGCAGTATGAGTGATATACACAAAAACTACATTTTTAACATTGAAATGTATCAGAATTCGAAAACATTTATGAGTATATCACACAAAAGGCTTATGTAAAAGTTGAGACACTTGCTCGAAATTATCTCCAGAAGGATGTTCCTCTACCATGATAATAATTAAATCTATATTAAATTTCACAGATTCTTATTCACCAAAGCGAAGTTGATAAACTATATGCTCGAAACGTAGGCAGCTTTGTGCAATAAAGCCTTAAGAATATAACAGAGTATCAGGGATGCTTGATGTCTATTAATATAATGCCAGTGATGCATGAATTAATACAAAAGGATATCAAGTGTTCATGGCCCTCAACTGCAAACTTTCAATCCTAAAAATTGTAATGTAATCTGAAATTATACAGCCACATACTTGATCGTTCTCATCACACTTCATACTACATAAAATTCTATAATGCATAAAATTCATTCACAATATCAGGCCATCACCTACTATCACCAAGAGAAAAAAATAACCCAGCTACTTCACCATTCATCCATCACCCCCTATCACCAAGAACAAACAAAAACCCTGGCCTCTTCACCCATCAAACAACTCCTCCTCACCCAATCATTGTGTCAGTCACAGCAGTTGCAGAAAACACAGATGAAAGGCTGTCTACAATGCCGAGGTCAAGCCCATCTGGCAACGATGCAAATAGAGGAGCAGCCACAAATCACTGGAATGCAACGGGCCTCAGAGGAGTAGCAATTTCATGGCACAATAGTTCCACTATTGTGTGTGATTTACAATTAAAGGTAATCCTCAACCTAGACTTTAATTTCCTTTGCAAGGTATTATGCATTAAATAAAGAATTAAATTCAATAGCATCAGGGTTAAATTTACATCCTCAATGATTGTTTACGCCAATAGATTCCCACTGTTTAAAGCCCTCACTTGGTTTTTTGTTAACCTTGGATACAGTGAACTTGAATTGTGAAGTTCACAATTGCTCCATGGTACATTTAGCATTACCCTAAGCCTTTGAACTGTGGACTCCAAACTGATAATAACGCACAAAATAATATATATATAGATATAGATATATATATATATGTATGTATCTGCACACACACATATACACTGATTAGAACAAGTTGCAAGTTAACAGTGGAAATAGATGTTATATTGTCCCGTATGCCCTCTGCAGCATTATAAAGAACAGCATTGAAGCCATAGAACAGAAAATTTGGATCTCCTTTCCAATCAAGAGTTTCATGCCCATTTCTTCAATCATATTAAATTAAAACATCAGAGCCTAACCCGCATTAATATTCAGATTATATTTATATATGGTTCGAGCTTATAACGTTTAAACCCCTGGGATTTTATAATATTTTAATTTTCATATAGAAGAGGGAGATCGCAGCTGCTTTAACAAATAAATATTACTTATAATTGTATCAATGTAATCAGTAATTTAAGGTATGCAAACCAAAAACCGAAATGAAGGTGTACCTTCACTATCACGGGAAACCTCAGCAAAACAAACATCACCAGCTTTTCGCATATGATCCTGAAACCGAATATCATAACATAATGAGGGGGGGAACAATTTGAGTAGTAAAGTTCACAAGCATGAAGATTATGATACCTTCAAATCTTGCCAGGATGCAGAAGATGGGAGTCCACGAACAATAACTGCAGACGAAAAGAAAAATTTAAGCTCAATGGTGTGTGCAAAAATATGAGAAGATCAACTACAGTTGATTTATTAATACACATTAAACAACTATTTCATATAAATTATGAAACATATAAAAGCAAAGAGAAGACAGAAAAACAAGTTTCTCAAAATGAAAACTCCATAAACCTCAGCACCAGCTTTCTAAGCATAAAGACTGAAAAATTAATATAATTAAAAAAGATAACAAACAAACAAGGGATGGCCAAATGGATGCGTATGCAGTCTGAAGAAAAATATGTAGCAATTGCTCCCTATCCTTACAATAATAAAAAGATTTTGCTAAAAGCACAATCGACATACCTCGAAATTCAGAATGGCGTGAGATGCCAAAACGACCCCCACCAGCCCCACCCCCACCACTTCCTCCATATCCACGTCGATCACTTGATGATGGTCCTCTACCTCCATGAGCAAGCTCCACCTGCAACCAGAACACATGAGACATACCATCATAGAGGAATTTACCTCAAAAGCCAAAAGTTGGAACAGCTCCTTACCCTTAACCGACAACCATCAAAGTTGTATCCATCTCTACCTCGAATAGCATCTTCAGCATCTCGAGCATTATCAAACTAGTAACCCAACAAAAAATAAATGATCAAATGGAGAAAGAGAAAAACACACATGGATGAGAGGAAAAATACCTGAACGAGTATACTATACTAAATAAAGAAAAGAAAAATACCTCAACAAAACAATAACAAGGAGGGCGAGGAGGAATCTTCAATTCAATATCCATAATACGGCCATACTGTGGTGGGAATACCATTGCAACACAATTACATTAGTACACAAAATGTAATGCAGATTAGGTAAATATAAACTATCAAAGGTAAACAAGGTTCATGACAAGAAAATACCCAAGTACGCAGGTCAAACATTATTTATCCTTGCTCACAAGAGCAGTACTCCATACTGGTTATCCATCAGTTAAAATAATCTCTAAATTGATTTCACTTTTTTTCTAAAAAGAGAGTGCGTCCAAAAATGGTTCCAGTAAGCAAATTCACATAGCAAAATTTTCAAAAGCACTGAGGTAGATTCCAGATAAAGGGTCAATTTAAATTAAATATAGAAAAATTCAGGAGACCAAACAAACTAAACATGCACAAAATATAATCAGTGGATGCAACAAATATATTGCACATGAAAAGTAAAATTCCAACCTTGTAGAATAGATCTTCAATTTCTGACTCTCTTATGTCAGAAGGCAGGTTGCCGACATAAATTGTGCGAGAAAAGCGACCACTCATGTTTGACAAGTTATACAGTCTGTCTACAAACAAAATTTGAAGCTCATCAGTAAAGAGGGGGACTTCAATCGTCTTTTTTGAAGCCTAGGCAAAAACCTAAATTTTCTAATTATCATCATCATTACTCTAATGATTATACAAAAATAAATAAAACCAAAACTATGAAGCAAACCAAGAGAGCAATCCTTGAGGTGAGCCGTGCTCCACAAGCTCCATTGCTCATTTGCTCCAAGATGCTCCAAAGCTATAACAATATTGAAACTAAATTGGATCTTCTCATCCTTTCCAGTATTTTAGCAGGCATACATCTTCTGAGTGAGCAAGAATCTCCAATAATTTTAAAAAAATAACCATAACTCCACCCCGATTCTCCCATTCCCTTTCTATATCCCTATGTTTGAGTGCAAAGCTCATATTTGTCCAAGCGCTTGTCATCTATCATAAAGAAAGCATTGATGTCATGAGATCAAATTAAGATCGACAGTCTTAAACCCTACTCAGCTCTCTTTTTAACAGCATTGAAAAATCATCCCTGGAAAAAATTCGCAACCCTAAATCAGCTTATTGTAATGGTATACAATAGTTAAGTCAGCTTAATTGTCCTGGATGTAGTGGGACTACAATTCTCTACCCTCCCTGTCTGAAACACACGCGTATGTACACAAACCATTTACGGGAACACTGTTTGTTTGAATTACTATTGCAACCCTAAAGTTCAGAAGTTACAACCAAGAAACCGGTAACCAGGTTCTTGAACCACCTATAAAAATTTCACCCCCACTGAATTACAACCTTGGCAATCAAATCAGCTAGTTTGGAGTAAGCTTACTTCCTGTAAGATAACTCGAACAAAGTATACAAAGAAGAAAAAGGAAAAAAAATAATTCGAGATTAAAACCTAACTATTGAGCAAAGTCTTCCGAATATGCCCACAACAGTCATGTCGCTCATGACATGAAAAAATAAAAAATCAAAATCAAAACTCACCTAAGGAATCGAAGTCAAAACCCTAATTGCACAGTGGGTCACTAAAATCTATAAGACATGTGAGAAATGTAAATTCAGAAAAACAGGAATAATTTGATGAATGTCATACCGGAACAGAAAAGGAACGGCCAGAGGACCCAAACGAACCCTTCTTCTTCACAAGGCTGAAGTCGAGAGAGACGACACTTCCCAGGAGAAGAGCTGAAGTAGCGAAGGTGGTAAAAGTGTAGGGTTGAACCAATTTATGGACCCAAAAGGGTTTGGACCTCCACTACAGCCCCGGCCCAATCTTACTCTTCAAAGTGAAAATAATCAATTAATAATTTAAGGAGGATTGATCAGTTTGTTTAGTAATTATAAATTTTGAATCCATTTATTTATCTACATCAATTCTTAAATTTTGATTGACATGTGTGAAGGTCTAATGTAAAGTTGCACTTTGTTTTATATATAAAATGTATGAGCATTAAAATATCATTATTAATTATGTTATTAAATTATTATTGGGAGAAATTATACTAAATTTATATCATTAATAAAATGATTTTTTTTTAATTTTTTTTAATACACGAATTCCTTTCAATTTTACTCATCATGATTTGTAAGTGTTTATGTCCATTTTTTATTGTTTTTCTCTTTTAAACTCAATAAACTTTCCTGCATTAATTTTACTGTCAATAAAAAAAAAACTATCCAAAATAATATTATAAATTTAAATTGATTTATTTTTTTTCTACTGCTGTCATGAACATGTTTTTTTTTTATTTAATATCAATTTTAATAATACTTTTAATAATTAATTTTGATTCTTTTATTTTTATTATCATGAAAAAAATGAACACACGTGCATAAGCACATGTGCTTTTACTAGTGTATTATGTATTACACTTATAAAAAAGTTTGGTGAGATCAAATTATATGAGAGTTTTACTTTCTTCACCTTATCATTTTTTTCATTGACCTTTATCCACCTGTTTGAAAAAGTTTAAATTATTTGAGTTAGATTAGATTTTCATATGGATATATTTTGAATTATATAATTTGAAAAAATATTTCAAATTACATAATTTAAAAATATATTTAAAAGTATATAGTTTAAAATATACTTTTATATCTAAAAATATATTAGAAGATATCTATTTTAAAATATATTTCATATTATATAATAAGATCTATTTTCAGATTGTACAATACAGAAGATATCTATTTTAAAATATATTTTATATTGTACGATAAGAGTATTTTTAGATTATAGAATGCATAAATATATTATGAATGGTAGAATTCAAAATAAAGTTGTACAATCTAAAATGCAATTTTAGATTATGAATTACACAATTCAGAATATATTTATTAATTATATAATTAAAATGTATTTTTAAATTATACAATCTAAATATTTATGATTGTTGAACAATTTGAATTTTCTTACACATGTGAAGATGGAAGAAGAAAATATAGAGTGCTAAAAAGACAGCCTTTAAGGTATGACTATAGGTCTTATAAATCTCTTTGCCTTTTTCACTTTTGTACACAGTAATTAAACTAATTTTTATTCTTCAGTTCTATAAAGTCAATGTAAAATATTATTAAGGTGGTCTTGCTTAACAGTAAATGTAGATACAATGTTTTCAAAATTTGAGGGGTGGACATATATGTAAAAAGGGTTGACAATATAATGTTTTTAACGAACTTAAATATATATTATCATTATTATTTAGTTTAAATAGTAAGGGCAATCTTTTTTTCATCTCTATTAAATATACTTTTGAATTCAAATTTAATTTTATTCCTCTGTATAAATTCCTCTCGATTGAATTAGAATACTTATGCCTTTTGTGACGTCAAATATATGTAAATGGTGGAAAAGCTACTTCGAATATCCAAACCTGGACAAGTTTTATCCACATAACTTAAAAATGGAGATTTGTAGCATTGTACAAAACAAACAATTGGCCTACGACCATACATTCCAAGTAAAAACTCTAGACACAAAATCTTCTTCGAAACTACATCTGTTGTGCTCCAATTAAGCCAATGGCTGATATTTTTTTCTCTTTTTGTAATGTGTATGTTACAACAAAAATTCCGCTGGAAGTGGTAAGTATAAAGTGGAAAATAAAAACAAAAATGTTCCCTTGGTCCTTGGAAAAATAACCCAAATTTAATGAAAGAATAGATTTGAATACCCATATACGCTCAGCAAAGATAGGACTGTGACACCAAGTTATAACCTATGCATCTGACAAATTATGGAAAAATTGGACGATGTATAACCATGTATGCACATCCCCTCTTAGTCATTTGGATCCATTTCCTCATCTTGATCCCAGAGTGGAGTCTGATTGCTTTTGCTACCGTTTTTGTCAGATTCAGACTCATCAACAAAATCATTACTTTCATAGTCTGCCACCCCTTCATCTTCAGATTTGACCCCTTCTTTCTCCAATGAAACTGCCTCATTAGCATGTTGCATCCATTTCGGGCATACATCTTCGCCTCCATATAGAACCTGGCCATCCTCACCTCTAACACGATTAGTAGCCTTGGTAGAATCTATTCTACAGGAGCATTCTGGAAGTGGATGTGAAAGGAAAATTGCTGGTTTTGACCAACGGGATTGCCTTATGAGGCCTTCTTCACTTAAACTTTTGTTAAGATGTTCCTGCACTAAAATCGTCCAATTATGTTTAGGATGGTACAAATTTTCACGAGTCATGTTGAAAAGTTTCGCCACAGCTTTCCTGTCAAAGAACAGATACAGTTGTGTCATAATAAAATAAAAAATTTAGGGAAATATCAAGTGTCATAATAATAAAATAAAAAATTTAGGGAAATATCGATATAACTTCAAAAGAGAAATCTCAACCACTAATTAAAACCACGTATACCAAGTGATGTTAGTCCAGTAGCATGCTCATAGTAATGGAAGGTCATCATACTCATCACTTCAAATTCAAATACACATTCAATTTTCAAGGCATTAATTGACCCACAATCAAGGAAAAGGAAAAATTACATCTTCAAAATGCACGTGAAAAGGAGGGTTTCTCATACAAACATTTGATTATTTGCCTCAATGCAAGAAACCAGGAGTGGAGATCTACAAAAATTTAGAGGAACTGTCAAAGAATTCCCTTGGTCTACTATAAGAGAAAATGCCTTGTTTAGCAAAGCTATTCAATTTTTCTAATCTTATACGTAGCGAATTTTTCTTATCGGTGTCTGAAACCTGACATTAGAAAGTTTATTGTATTAGGTAAATACTAAACAGAGTGTGCAACTTCTCTAGAAAGCATATCTGGTTGATGAATTGGACTAAAAGACTTGTCTTCTCTTCCCCATACCTTTACCTCTTCCACCTATGTTATATTTTACAGCTTATTCCACTAGATAACCAAGGAATTTATTGTTACCTAATAACGTGATAATGAAAACTATATCATCAATAAATTAATTCCAAATCCCAAGAGCTTTTTACCTGTCTGGTCGGTATGTTCGAAAAGAAGCGGTCTCATACAGTCGATGCCCCATGACAAGGCTCGAAAAATCTGGCCATCTACTACCATCATTGTTAAATCCAGGAAAGAAGGAATCTGCTTCCAAAGAAACAATGTAATCAAGCGCATCCCAAAGTAACCTGTGTGCTTTCATTCTCAGGTCCATGGGCGAAGGATCAGGTTCAGTAGGGGTCTCGGTGATCCATGCATACCAACCTTCCTTTTCATGCTGGTAAATTGGTCTATCCGGGGGTGGGGGAAGAGGCCGAGGCCGAGGACCGGCCTTCTTCCATGCTTCGTTGAGTTCTTTATCACTTTTCACAGGAGGTGGTTGAAACCTATTTAGAGGAAGAGGTGTTTCAGGTCCGACCAAGTCAGACAACTCCTTCTCACTGCACAAGGAAGTGCGATCCAGAGTATTGATAAACATGGACCGCAAAGGAATTAGCACGCGTTGACCTCCAAATGTTTCAGAGCCAGCCAGGTAAATGATTGTTTTGGAAGGATAACCCATTACTCGAAGGAGAATGCCAACCTGTAAAAGTTAAAACAACATAAACATCTAACCTCTGCATAGCATGTTGAAATTACAAAGATACAATCCATATTTATCAAGAAAAGGGGAAACCATGTTTCCAGAAGGCCACAATACACTAGTAGTAATGCATAGAGATTGTAAAACTGGCTGCCCTCAGCAGAAGCTGAGATCCCAGACAAACCGAGGGAGCCACTGACGTCTTCAAGACTGGCTCTACTGCTAAGTTGGACTAATCATATATCACAAAATTTCGTACCTGCTTAAGATATTTCAGCCTATCCTTAATGTATTCATCATTCAAAGTTCACAAAATACTATTAAAAAAAAAGGTTGTATTATTGAAATTAGGGAAAAGAACAAATAAATACTTTCACTTTGTCCCAGTTAATCTTTAAACTCTTACTATTGTTATTCTAGACCTTCCATTCACTAGAGATTAAATTATTATAGGTAAACAAATATAACCATCCTAAACTTAGTGTCTTTTGCAAGTAGACTTCTTAAGTCTTTACAGTTCATCCCAATTAATCCTTAAACTCTTAGTAAGAGTAAACATAAGGGTCTATCACAACAATAATAGGAGCTTATGGATTAATTAGGAAGAAATGAATGTTGCCTACTTGCAAATGCCACAAAGTTTAAGCTTAGTGTCTTTTGCAAGTAGACTTCTTAAGTCTTTACAGTTCATCCCAATTAATCCTTAAACTCTTAGTAAGAGTAAACAAAAGGGTCTATTACAACAATAGTAGGAGCTTATTAATTAGGAAGAAATGGATGTTGCCTACTTGCAAATGCCACAAAGTTTAAGGTTGTTGTACTGTATTACTTTTTCCCTTTAAATTATTATACACTTCAACAAATAGTGTTTTGTAATTTAATAAGTTAAAGAAGAATGAATTGAACTATGAACTTTGTCCTCTAAAAATTATAAGTGACATCAAACTTGCCCTTCCACCAAGTCACCATGGATGAAAAAAAAAAAACTACTTTCTTGTCTTCTAATATTTGGAGGATTTATCACAAATCTGTAAGGATGTCCAGTTAATATGAAAGACCAAGGATTCATTTGGATAATGTTTGCACAAGCCCTTCTAGGAGAAGAAAATAAGAAAAATAAATAAATCTTTCTATAAGCTAAAATTAGCATATACTAAGTTAAAAATAATCCCTAGAGAAGTCTATACAAGAGAGTTTCTACAATGCATAAACTATTTTTAGTTTATGAGTAAATTCGGTTGATTTTTCTTTCATAATTTCTTTTCCTAAAAATATTTATGAAGAAGTTTATCTAAACAAGCTTTAAATCTACAATTTAGTCAAGAGAATTAAAATGTTGAACTTGAGTTTCTAAGAAAACATTGTATACTATATTTCTTTACATTCTGGTTATCACATTAATTTTAGTTGAAAGAATAAAAATTGTTAAATACGTAAATAAATTGCATTTACTACTACTAGAGATATGACTTGATTATGTTTCAGATATAATTCAATTACATTAAATAGGGATACATGATATGATTTGATAGGGTAATATCTTACCGATTATTTCTCATTATAAATATTGATTTTGTTTATTATTATTGTATCTCTTCTTCGTTATAAATAAGAATACTCATATATGTACCCTATACACGAAATTCATTATATTCCTTCTTGGTTTTTGTCTTCTTAACATGATAAGAGAACACCACCATCTTCCATGACCTATTTTGTCACTAATTGTTTCAACAACTACCTTCACTTAAAGGATTAATCTTAATATGAATTTCAAGTTAAAAATAATGTTGAATCCAAAAAGTATCAAATGCAACAAAATTTATTATAATTTCTACTTAATATAAAGAAAATAAAAAGTACCAAGTTCAAAGGCATCATATTCTCTTCCAATTTTTAAACCTTGTGGCTTTTAATGAATGTTCAAACTCCTAAATAATGAGAATCTTCATTTTTTACCCGTTCTCATTATGCTCATTTATCACTAATATCAAAATAGACATTGTAGTTGAGAAATTGAAGAGCCTAACACCAATTCTCGTCCACTCCTATATCAATATTAAAGTTGTAAAATGATTTTTCTTTTTTTATATTACAGTTGTAAAATGATTTTTCTTTTTTTATCTATGGAGCTGGCCTCATCTAGTGCAATGAAGTTTTTATTGTTGTAATTATAGAATATATGATACCCAAATGAAATATTTCAATGAATTTGTTGTAGATCTCATATCCACTAGAGATATGACCAAATTATAAGTTGATTTTAAGAGATTGAGTTATAGGTTTAAATTCCTTATTTTAATATGGTTTAAAGTTATTCAGAGTCTATCCTAGTTAAGTTTGTTGGACCAATTTGTCACTTGCTATAAGGTTGTCTCCTAGTCTCACGCTTGAGATCTACATTCCTAGGCGTGGGGGGGTATGTTGGAGATCCTGCATTGACCAAATATATGGTCAAATCATAGCATATAAATGGATGTAAACCAACAAATTCCACTTTTAAGATGGTGGAAGTCATTCAGAGTACATCCTTACTAAGTTTGTTGGGCCAAAAGTGTCATCTGCTATTGGGGTCCCATGCTAGAAGTATCCAGTCTTTGGCATGAGGAGGATATGTTGGAGATCTCACGTGTGTGTGTGTGTGTGTGTGTATATATATATATATATATATAAAATGAGGGCAAACCTCACCTTATAAAATGAGGCCATTACACATAACGATTGCTTAGAACAACTAATCTAGCCTACCACCCTTACCTAGTGGGATGAGGATTTTGTTCTTGTAATCATATAAATATAAAATACTACAAAAATGAATTGATAAAATCCTACTTGTTGTCAATTTACCATTACATCATGATTTCTTAGAACAACTATCCCTCACCTCTTCTGTTTTCTCTTCTCAAAACTAATTCTACTCCATAATAATCATTCAAGGATTTGTTACTTCAACCTTTCAGTTTAATTGTATTAGTGTGGCCATACCACAAAGACAAAAATTGATAAGGATAATTTGAATAGTTTTGTGCATAAAGAATAAACTTCAAAATCAACTAAGCAATTGCTATCATAATTTTAACCTACAAATAGTCGTACTTTTTGGAACTATCCAAACAATGTTCATCTTTTACAAAATTGGAGCCAAAATATATTAGTTGAAAATCCCAAATTGACAAGTGATATGGCCAAAGTACAATATATAAGTACAGTGCAATCCTAACTTTACAAGTCAGTTTTATAAAGTTGAATTAAACTGAAATCCATTAAGATGGCACAAAAATTTGTTTACCTTAGTAATTGTTATTGGGCCTATTAAGTCACATGCTATTGAATTGTAATCAGACCACTAGCATATGTTTAATCTTTGCAAACTTTGCCTAGACCACTAGCATATGTTTAGTCTCGCAAACTCTACCCTTGGGATGTACGTCTTCAAATTGAGGAGATCTCTTATCCACTAGTTATATATCCAAGTAGAATATATAAGTTACCATACAATCCAATTTTGTAAGGTTGAATTATGTTCAAATTGTAAATTTTTAAGAATTATATTAAGAAATCAGTGTCAATTCCCATGCTTACAGTTTATGAGAAAAAATATATTTTAATTATATATTAGTAGGATTATACAAAACATATGCTGACACATGGCATCCATCCAGGGTCAATGTAAAATGTAATCAAAAAGACTACTTCGACAATTGTTGTCAAATGCAAAAGGCCATTTATGATAAAACTACTAGACGTAACAACAATTATAAATTTAAGATAGCATCACAGCCACTTCATTACACCAGGAAACCGTATAGTAAAATTTAGCATACCTCTTCAGGCATGAGAGGACATAGACCTTTTTCTCTTCGTAAGTGTGAATCTACATTCAATTCGTCCTTAAGAATTCCTTCCTTTATCATCCGAGACCTTTGATGTTGAATGAGTTCAGTGTGTACATCCTAACAAAACAACACCTTAAAAAAATAACCAAAAAAAAAATGCGGAGAGCAAAGCTGAACATTGACGACCTAACTCATTACAAATTTCTGGTGTAACATAATACCACTTCAAGAATTTAGAAGAAATGAACCCCTAAAGTTATTACGCTGCAGTATAGACTAATAGCTCCAATAACTAAGCAATTATACAAAAGAGAAATACAGAGCAAACCTGAAAAAGTTCTGCACAACCATTGTATGCCAAGGTTTCTCTCAATAAGCCAGGATGGAATGCCAAGAACGGTTGTCCCAGTGCTCTCAACCTTAAAAAGAAAGTAGAATCTCTTATACATTAACTCCAGGAAATGTTAGTGAGCAGTGATTTATCGGCAGAGCACGACCACCATATAGAAGGTCCATATAAAAACTCTACTGACAAGCTAAACCCAATAACTACTAAGAAACTGATATGTATTGGATATCAATCGCCTGCAAAGTATGAAGAAACAGGGAAAATAAAAGAGAATGCACAAAAGAATAATGAAAGCAATACCCCCGCAAGACAGCAAGATTAGCTAGTCTCCCAATTCTCATTCAAAATCTCCCGTTATTCTGCTCAATTCCTCGTATAACAGACTTTTCCCCTTACACTTTCTCTCTCTTCTAACAAACTTCCACTATCTCCCCTCAGAAAATAATATTAGGCCCCTATTGTTTTGGGGCTTCGTGAATACACATTAAAAGGCTTATCCCACTTAGAAGTTTAATTTTCCATCAGAAACCAAAATCTCGTCCACTTATTTTGGAAAACAGAAACATGTAGAATCATACATTTTAAAGACCCACTAAGAAATGGAAGTGCCAAGAAAAACCAGGCAGTAATCTGCAGGGTAGCTAAGCAAACGCAGGTCGATCTGTTTTAACAAAAAGGAATGCATACTTGTGAACCATTCGACGGCCAAGCATTTGAATCTCTGGACGAAATTGCAGGGCATGGAAAGCAACCCTGCATCTTAGCCTCTGAATCTCAGCCATATTAGTTGGGAGTATTGACTGCAAAAATGTATATATCATTCTCAAATTTAATTCTAGCAGCAAAGTAAGAAATATACGTGCTCAAACAAAAAGTGAAAGAATAGAAATCCTAGTATCTAAGAAGCTGAAAACATCACATACTAAAGAAGCAATGCCCTTGGGAGTTGGCAGAGTAAATAAACAAATCAAGGAAACAATTGAACGGAGGGGAAAAGCATGGAAAGGTTAAGATGATGTCAAATGCTGAGGGAATTAAAATCCCTTTAAATAATGTCAAAGTGGAGCAAGTAAACGAAAATTGATTTACTAGCAACAACATGCAAAGTCCAAAGTCTACGATGAATTGCTAGGAATAAAAATATAATGAATGACGCACTCAATAAAATGTTAAGCTGATAAGTATATGGATGGAAGCAGATAAAAAAAAAAAAAAAAAAAAAAAAAAAAAAGTATATGGATGGAAGTCCAAAGTCCATGATTGGTAAAGAAGTCGGTGCACACAAAAAATAAAAATAAAAAAGCAGGCCATGACAAGATTTCGAAGTTACCAGAAAGCTTCAAAGTTCTAAAAATAGTTATAACATTAAAAATGACATAATTCACTAATTGTCTTCTATATACAGTATAGATAATATTTTGGTATCTGCAAATAACTGATGACATGTCTGAATGATATCCAAAAGTTTGCAACAACGAAATAAACTTTAATTGACCATAGAAGAATATTAAAATACCTGTAGAGCTCCGCCATTGGCAATAACTAATCCAATAACCTTGGACTTCTTTAGCTTTGGTAAAACTTCTTTGATGTAAAAGTTTAGAGAAGATGAACTTGTGGGCTTAAATGTAGGAATTTCATTTCTTTTTCTCCTTTCCATCAAACTTTCTGGCAGGCTCTTTGCAATAACTACATCATTTTTTAGATACGCTATGAACTGCTCCTCGTTGTAAAGATAGGAAAAACTCTTGAACTTTGAGCTGAATAAAATTTCAAAAACAAATAAATTTTATATATACACCACAGCAGTAAAATACTAATATTTAATGGACAATGGCAGCAGAAAACTTGCAGCACATACCTAATTCCTTTTGAGTGAGTACTTTCTTGAATTTCAGGAATGACAAGAGTAGCATTTAAAAGTCTAGAAATAGCAACCAAATCGGGGATCTATGAAAACAAGAAGAATGTTGTTAAACTACAAACAGTAATAGAAAATATTTTTTTAACAACCCCCAAAAAGAATACATGTCTGGTATATCATACCGATGATCTTATCTTCGCAAACCCACCAAACACTTTTGCATATATGAAACCATTGCTATGCTCCTTTGGAACTGCAAATAAAAGAAACACAAACTTGATGTGAAAACAACACGTGTACAAAAGATGAAGAAAATATAATCTTTATTTTTGTTAAAATTTTGTCAAAGATCAAAATCCCCAATTTAGTATTAAGTCAAGCTCAATTGTGTAGGTTATAGTATTGGCAATGAAATTTTGTCAGATATATTGTCGATTGTCAACAATGATGAATTGCCAACCTTTTTTTGGTGAAATTTTGTCCAAGAGATTGAGATTCTTACACCGAAAAGATCTGGGTTGTGACCTTTTGAGTATCAAGTTCTACAAAGCCTTTGACATTGAAAAACCACAATTTTGACAAGGTGACGAAAAAGTCTGATACAAAATGGTGGAGAGATGGGTTGACAGAAAAGATGAGGTGGCAAAGAAAAATAAACTTTAGACCTAAAATTAGATTGATAAAAAAGCCTTAAATATATGACAGGAAAATGAAATTAACAGGAAATTAAAGAGCATAAAAAAGGTGAAGGAAGTAAATGGACCTGAAAAGAGAGACCAGCTAAATGTGAAAATAAAGTAAGATACCAGAAACATAAAGAGTGTTAAAAAATAAAGTTGCACGCCAGATAATATTCTTTGAAATTAAAAGAAAACAAAACAAAACAGTAAGAAATAGTAAAAGTGCAGAAAGGTGAAGTCTCTATAAAACGGAAGGAGAAATTAAAGTAAAGGAAAATTAAAGAGCCAGAACAATGAAGATGCCAAAAAAGTAAAGGAATTAAGATTGCGTTGATGAAAATGTTAAATTAAAGGAAATGCAAAATGTAAGGCGAGCTAACTACTTGGAATCCTAGAGAGTGTAAATCTGAGGGAGTGTTTCATGAATTGCAAGCTCCAAGTTCTTCACCCTAAGTGTCATTTATATACCTAAAAAATAACTAATTCAATTCTTAAAAATTATTTGCAATTTTGAATTCAAAATACAATTTTATAAATAACTGGATTTGAGCATGCATTAGACGAAGGACCGCAATATGCTGAAACTAACTTTAATTCGAATTCTTAGGTAGCGCCACCCACAAGTAAGATTTGATCTGGTAACCATCACCAACTTGTAACTCCTAGACAGATATAGTTTTAATAGTTTTTTGTGCTGGCATTACTCTACCAAAACTACCCTTCTAATTTCCTATCAACGGAAATATCAAACATCAATGGAACCAACACTATTTGATTCCATTAGCATCATTTCGCTTGCGTACATACAACAATAACTACATCACAACTACCCTTTTTTACATTGACATTTTTCTCTGTGATTGTCAGCTTATCCAATGATTGCATATTAGCATTATACTTCACTTCAGGGGCAAATCTCCAACGAATATATTTAGTTTGCAGTCGTCCATGTCTTTTCTCTTGTTAAAATTTGTCACACACTGAAAAACCCACCAAATATTGGTTCCATAAACTAGAAACCACGCAAACGGTTAATTTATCCAATCATTCTCAAGTACTTGATTGATCATTTAGTGTCCACGACAAAATCTTACAGCGACAAATCTGTCTCACACCGATCGATGACAAATCTTCAATCAACAAATTTATCTAACATCATCAGTGACCAAATTTTAGTCAGCCTCTTTCATTCATTGATCATGATGGCTCATTCTATCACAGCATCTAAATTACATGCGACATTGTGTCCAAAGGCTACCTCTTTAAATTATCCATTCCCAAGAAAAGCCTTTGTTGGAATTTAATTTTACTCCCAATACCACTTCAATAACACTCAAATGAAAAATGTTTCAATCTAGATTAAAATCAAAATCATTTAAAATATGAAAGTAATACTTTTGAAAAACTTTAATGTCTCCGATATCACATGGAGCAGACATTTCCCTAATCTATTTTATGTTTATAACATAATATCTTAACAAAGGAAAACAAAAACAAAAAACCAAAAAACAAGTCATAATGATAAAAATTATTTTTACACTTCATGATAGTTTAAGTCACACCCACTTATCACGTAATTAGAAATCTAAATTGCACATTTACATTCCTCCCATGTCTCCCACATAATAAGTTAAGAAATTTGACCAAAATTATTACCAGAATAATTGCTTCTAGCATCCGCATTAGGTTGTAATGTTTCCAAAGACTCAATGGGACCCCATAGCTTCTTATTCTTTATAACCTGTATCATTTGGAGCAAATAAAATCAAAATAACTTGAGTCAAACTCAAAAACACATTAGCACACACAAGCGGTAAATACAAAAAAATATTAAAGACTAACCTGTCTACCCAACACAAACCCAAAATCTTCAGGAAGAAGGGGTAGTGCTTTATACTGCACTAAGTTAACAGACCACAACTTTGCCAAAGATAGATGAATGATGATAGATGCCACAGATAAAGTGACTACAGAAAGAACAACCCATTTTATCTTCGTTACGAATGCCATCTTGGTTCAGTGAGTGTACATCACCAATCCTGCACCAACCAACTTTGAACTAAATAGCTGCGACATCAATCTGCGAGAAAGTGTACAAACAAATCGGTTCATCAAAAAAGTACGCAGCACAGTGCTCATAGAGTCACACAACAACAAGGAAGAATGGTTTGCATCCCCGTACGAACCACCACTGTTCTCAATTCAATTCCCAATCTCCTTACAAACTTTAATTAGGCCCTGGTAAGGAAAAACTTCCACATAAACACTTACAAAAAGAGAACGTATGAAACAAAATCCATTGCGCTTCTCCCATGAGTTAAAATTAACTTATGCAGCTAACCTTTATAGAAATCCTCTCATTTAACATCCCTAAAAACTCAAGTACGTTAGTTGATTTCACTTCAGAAGACAACCTCAACTCGTTTTATCTTCTCAATTCAGTGTTTAAAAAAAAATTACGCGAAATCCAAAGAGGGCCATGGCATAACTGTGCCCCTAAATAACAACTTCTCCACTGTAATCCCAATCCACCGACACTAAGATCAATACGAGTAATTACTCACGTTACAGCATCGAATGTAAAATTTTAGTGTATGCAGCAAATAACAGCAATAAAGTTACTGCCATTTTTTCTTTCAAATTAAAATAATAATGTTACAGAAAAAGACAGATATTTTAACCAGTCAGATCATAAGAAACGGCCAACATCCAAGGCGAACGGCCACGATTTGTCATCTGCAATCACCGAGGATAAAAAACGAGAACCGAAGCAGCATATCACAGGAGAAAGCCAAGCATGCAAACATGAAAACAACATAAAAGACCTAAAAAGAAACGACAGAGAATTGAGCGTTGGATCAAAAGGTGAGCACATGCAATTGCAATGAGAGAATTAAATAGGGATTCGAAAGCAAACCTGCGATTCGCAATCGGAGGTTGGCAGCGAGCGAAAGCGCCGAGCCAGCTGGCAGCATAGCGTGGGGCGTCTCAGCTCCAACGATTCGGCGGTTTCGCGGCGGCGAGATTCGGAATTGAGAATTGGAGGCAGTGTGGAGAGAAAGAGAGGTTTGAATTGATTTGTGGATCCAAAATCACGGTGACGCCCCTTTGCACCTCACTGTCACATGGATCGTTTTATTCACTCATACTCAAGTGCTAAGTCCAACAACTACTACAACATGCCCATGTATCAATCAAGCGCGTCAAAGGGGAAATATTATTAATAATAAAACATGCCATATATTATTCACAACATCCTACATCCCTTGTTTCCTTTAAGAAGGTAAGTAACAGGAAGGGGCAAAATCAAGTGCTTTTTTTTATATTGCTCCCAAAGAAAGTAAAACAAAAAAAAAACAATAAACAATTATGTTATCTTTTAAATACTAAACCATATCTAAAAAAAGATGCATTATTTCTATATAATGACGTCAATCAAATTTAAAGCTAAAAAAAATGGTAAAGTATTCAAACATTGGCCGATCCACTCGGTAAAGTTTTACATTAGTAAACAATAAGAAAATATTTTTCTAATGTGCAGACATAGGACTGATTACTGATTAATAACGAATAATGATAATTCTTCTATGAATACAAACTTTTTTTAATTTTAATTGAAATAAATTGACTGAGAGAACTGGATATTGAGATTTTTTTTTTTTACCATTGAAATTTTAATGAAAAAAAAGGTATGGATTTAAAAATGAAAATAATTGGTCCTTTTTTCAAGTAACCAAAATAAAAATTTATTGTTAAGTTAGGTAACTTGGGTTGTTAGTGTTTGTATTATAGTTTCTTTATTGAGTTTTATTTTGGTGAGTTATCTACATCAATTGTAGTCAGCTTTGTTAAAATAAGAAAAAATTATGAGTTTATTGAATAGTTTTAAAATAAAGGAATCAATTTGAGCATCATGACACGATAATGAATCTGAGAAACTTAAAAAATTCTACAACTACACAAATTCCATAATATAATGCTTGAATCCAGGAATCAAGTTTCGTGTCATACGATACTGGCATCAAAATTCCAAAAAGAAAAGTGGTTCCACTGTTTTCTTTATTGTATATGAAAACATAAAATACTAAACTAAATTAAACAAAAGGTCAAATTGGCCTTTAAAGTTATAAATGACATTTGACCTTAATTTGTTTATATGTTATAGAATATGTATGATACTAATCGTGAGATCTAAATAATCTTTTTCATCGAACATTGTAAACATGTTTATACTTTTTAGCTAAGCTCACCTAAAATTCTTGTTCAATTAAGATGATTTTTATTAATTTCTTTAAAAGAGTACTTTATTTTTTTAATGTAAAATAAATTTTGTCATGTCTTTATGTAAAAAAAGTTCTCATTGCTTTAAATAATTATGGGAGAATGGACTGTTTAAACATATCAAAAGCATGTTTAAAATTTGATTGGTAATGAATTAGATGAGACATTTATTCAAAATTTCATGATTGAATGTAGTTCATTAATCATGTCTATATAGACTCACTAAATTAGCAGTATAAATATATAATAATCACTTAAACTTAAAATGCTTCGTTAAACCGAGCATACATTTAAATAAGTGGCTAGAACACTTGTCCCTCAAGGATATGACTTAACCGTCTTCTGCTAACCGTTTCTTTCTTTCTGGAAGAAGTTCCTTCTTCAAAGACCCGCTATATTCACTTGAGACATCAAATCTTCACTCATTTTATTGATATCTCCCTATATTGTTTACATAGCTTTTTAATTTACTTATCCGAATGCTTAAGATTAACTCTGTGTTTGTTTTCATTATATGATGTAGGAAGATGAATTTGGGAGAGGCGATGTGGAAGTTTCCTGTTCTTGTAAAAAGAATGGAAGGAAAAATCACGTCAATCATAAATCACAAATGCTCAAAGACTTTTATCTTTTTTGTATACCTCCCGTATTAGAATGAATAAAATAATCCCTTAAAATCTTTAACACTTTCTAAACAATGTTAACGTGATGTAAGATTTATTAAATAAATTTCACATTATATATTCTACAAGCATGATAGAAAAAATTGAAAACAAAAAATTTAAAATATATAACTCGAAATTGATAATTAAAAGCTTTATATTAATAATTTAAGTTGTGTTATGGAATATTGTATTCGGAAAGCTTTGTCCCAATTTCAATTTTTGTTTTACCAAAGCTTTCTCCCAACTTTGGATTCAGGAACTTTTTAGAACAAATTTTAAATAATTTGAAAACCTCCCTAAGTACGAACTTTGTTATGGACAGTAGTTATAGATTAATTGTAAGTTATTTATTTTGAAATATCTTTTCGTTTTCAAAATGTCTATTTGGAAATGTGTAACTTTTGTCATGAAATGATATAATGTGAATGTGTATGAAGAGAATGGGAAAAGGTTGGAAGCAATTGCGAAAATGAGATGGGTAAGGATCCTTTTTTCTACACCTATTCTTTTCTCTTTTTCTATACTTATTATTCTTTTCTCCTTTTCTGTATCTATTATTGTTTAATTTAAAATACAATTCTTTATATTTTAAAATTCAGAATATAAAATATTTTAAATGATATAAGTCAAAATTTAAAAAAAAAATCATATTTCAAATTACACAACTTAATATAAAAAAATTATACTTTTAAATTCTGTAATTTAAAATCTATTCTAGATTATACAATTTCAAATAAAAGAAATTAAATTTCAAATTATATAATCAATAATCTGAAATATAATTATTTTATATTCAAAATTATATACTTTAAAATAAAAAGGTTTAATCTTTTTTATACTTAAAATTGTGTAATCTAAAATAAAAAAATAGATTATATAATCAAAAATATAAATTTTAAAAAAATATTTTTATAGTTTTCAAACTACAGAAGTGCAGGAAGATGCCGTCCAGAAAAAAATTACACTTCCTTAGTTGAACTTAACACATTGGTAGAAGTTGAAATCATCATGCTTTTGTATATGATTTTTAACTACCCTAGAAACCCCAATTAAGATTCTTCATCTACCAACGCACAATTACAAAGCCTGCTCTTAGAAATTCCACTCCTACTTGGTTAAAATTTAATTCAGCTAATATTTTAGGCTCTGAAATTGCTTTCCTCCGGCATTTCTTATATTTTAGCCTTTCAAATATATTAGTCCTCAAATTTATTCACAAACTTAATGTATTTTAAAGTCATCTTATTGACATTTTTCATCAATATAACCCTAACGTAGTACAATACTTCCATATTTTCTTGTATAGTATATCGAATAACCATAGTAAAAACGTCTAAGAGTAATAAACAAGAATATTTAAAATTAAACGTACCATTGTCAGCTACATCGAATAACTAGAAACAGAATCCTACACATAAAATGAAAGTCTTCAATAATAAGGACGCTTTGGATGGGATATTATACACACAGATGTAGGGTTTTTTTGATACACATCAACATCAACTATATAAAAACACGAAAAAAAATACCCTCAAGCGAATACCCAAACCAAAATGACTCGTGTTATTAGTTTAAATTTCAATACAGTAATTCCATTTAAGAGAAATCAGACGACACAACATCGAGGGTAAGGTGTAAGGTATAATTCAGTATTCGAACTGAAAATATTTAAGTGCACATTACACCTCAAAAAGAGTATTGCGTTCGATACTACCACACTAAATACTAAACCGATATTCATTTTATACCAGTCATTCCGCAGAAAACCAACTGATATCTTTCAACATGCAATAACTAGTGAAAAGTAGAACAATAAAATAAATAGATTGATCAGAAACGTAATTGCAACAGATATATTAAAAACCCACCAAAAATCACGGCTAAGAATCTCATCAATAAAAATTCTATAGAACAAAACATGTTTCAGATTCAAATACTCAAAAACTGGCTACAACTGTTTAAAAAGACCTAATCAAACAAACCGAAACCCATGTCGTCATCACTTTCTTCCTTCACTTCTTCCTGTAAACACAAATTGAAAGCAACATTGAATAAATAATAAATAAGAGGTCAACTTGAATAATAAACACAAGAAAATTAAAAAAAGATATAAAATATCTGTGCGGTGCATACTGCTAACACTCAATATTTAAGTCTAATCAAATGTCTGTGCAATACATATTGCTATCACAATATTCAGGTGATCCTTCCTTTCTATATATATTGTTAGAAAAAACATAATTTCAACCATAGCCATTATCTATAAAAGAATGTAAGCTTTCCTTCTTAACTCAATAGCTGAAGATCATAACAAGTTTTCCTTCAAATTCAAAACGTGGCTTACATTTAAAAAACAAAAAGATAACACCAATTATGATAAACTCACAAATCAAAGCAACTAGTTCCATTCAAATTGCTAGTTTTAATCAATTTTCCAAAGAACTTTAAGATATGACAACCAAATAAAAGGTCCACAAAGATCCCATGTACTCTAACTGGGTCTGCTATCAAGGCCAATCTCAAAGACAGCCAGAAACTTTCAACAAAGTATAATCAAATATACAATACCCAGTAAAGCTAAGCCGACTATGCCCTAACACACAAGTCTTTTTCATCATGTTACAGTTCCTTTTTTGGTTGAATCTTGTGGGGGCGTGTCTATGCGTACATAAAAAATCAAATGTTTGAAGATAAAATTTCTTAATATGCAATTATTCCTCTCCTAGATGATGGGAAGATTGACTCACAATAGCATATTCAACCGAATGCTGAGTTTTTTTAAACTGTATCTATCATTACACATCAAAATCACATCACTAATCTCACAGCATTTTCAACATTGTTAGGTTTCAGCAAAACAAAACGTAAGTAATCATTCGTAAGCATCACAGAGTAAACAATATATTCAAGACCGTTTACCTTCTTTTCCTCAGCGGCGGGTGCTGCAGCAGCGGCACCAGCACCACCGGCGGCGGGAGCGGCAACGGCGACGGCGGCACCTCCGCCAGAACCGCAGTTCAATATGAGGTCTTCGATGTTCTTATTCTGAGCGAGCTTGGCGAAGAGGCTTGGCCAGTAGGACTCGGCGGAGACATTGGCAGCCTTCAACAAAGCGTTGATCTTCTCGGCCTAAAAAGGAAGACAGAAATTGAGATCTACGATTGAGGGAAAATAATAATTGAAGAAGAAAGGGTAGGAGGAAATAGTAAACTAACCGTGACTGCAATTTCCTCGTCGTGGAGAATTAAAACGGATAAGATGCAACCCTGAACGCCGGTATCCATAGCAGCCATGGCTGGATCGAGTAGAAGCTGCTGCTGTTGCTACTTGCAAAGTAGAAGAGAAATGAAACTAGGGCTTTGGTTTGAGGACAATTGAAATATATAATGTTGAGTCAAAATAGGGTTTCCCTGTTCGGGTTCGTGCTACATGGGCCTTTGAGGTTATTTGGGCTCACTACTTTTAAAAAATTGCATTTTAAGAAATTTTAAAAGCATCTTACTTTTTAATAAATTTTAAGTGAGATTATTATTAACATTTTAAATTCACATATTTCTATTTTTCTTAATTTTTTAATCTTGTCTATAGATTTTTTTAAACGAACATTTACTTTGTGCATTGTTTTCCTTTTTATGCCAAACAAAACACGTTAGAAATGTACTAAGTACATTAAAAAAAATGTGACTATGATGTAATTAGTTAATTAAATAAAAAGTTAAATTTTGGAAAGTGAGTATATTATCAAATTTTATGTTGAATGAAAATAAGTTATTCCATAGAGTTCTTGATGTGATGTAGTGTAATAGAATAATATTTAAAACATTCTGATTAATTAGAAAACATTGTAATTAAAACGAAGTTTAAACGTGTATTATCTTTTATTAAAAAAAAACTTGCATCCCACACTGATGTCAAATCGCACACATTCTATATTTTTGGAACAGTTTTTCTAAGCAAAAAAAAAATGAAGGGAATTAAAGAAAATGGCACTGCTTTATATTACTTGAAGTTTTTTTTTTCAATGGTGTAAAAGTTTTTTCTGAAGACATTATGTACTATTAACTAACTCAAAATTAATGTAAATATATTTTAAAATAGTTTTTATGTAGCTTTTTTAAATAACTTACATATATGATAATCTATAATAAATAAAATAAAAATATTTACTGTATAATTACATTTGAATTAAATTATCGAGAGTTTAACAATCTCATAAAAAACAGTCTAGTATTAACGAAGTAAAGTAATTTGTTAACACATAACTGAATATATTAATATAATGTTTTTTATAACTAAAAATGTAACACAAATATTTTTAATATATAAATTATCAAATATTTTAAATTTCTAAAAAGTGTTTGTTAACATTATGACTGATATACTACTTTGGTTTTTTTACAAACATATTCGTCACAATGTCATATAAAAAGGAATTTGAACTCAAGATTAAAATTCACACAGAAATTTTTAATTTTTCATAATTTACATATAATGAAGTTATAGTATTGTAAAACGATGGTCTTTAAAAGTTTTTTTTTTTTCAGGTACGGTTTACCTTAAAAAATTAAAAAAATGTATATTACTTAGAAATAATATATTAGAAATGAAAAAAAGATAACAATGAAATATGATGTCCTACTTATTTGGTTTTGTTTGAAACTTACATGCATCGATGATGATTTCTTAGAGATTCTCTTTCTATGTAATTGATCGGTGGTTAATAATATTTTTTTATTAATATTAATATTTAATTAAGATATTGTTGTAATGAGTAACGCAATTAGAAATATAAAGATTATATTTATGAACTTTTAAATAATTATTATAAAAATAAATTAAATTTTATGGTTGTATTTATGAAAGATATTTTTTACATAGATAACAATAGATATTAACTTGTGTGTTTTTTTATGGGAAAGAGATGGGATGGATAATGTTGTTGTTAGTGTGAATTTAAATATAATTTCACATCTACTATAATAAATATAATTACATATATAAAAAAATCAGGCTCACAATTCTGTACATCATTGTTTATAGATTAAATATATTATATTTGTACAATGTTTGTGTTACAAAAAGAGCGTTGTCAGTAAGAGTTGATGTTATATTTAGTGTATACTGGACAATGTCGAAACATTATTCGCATATGATCGAAAATATTCATTAATTTATTTCAGCGATTAAGAGAAACTTGGTTCGTAAAGGATACATTTCGGTCAATAGTAGAGGAACAAGGTGATAAATTTATCCACATCATTAGACATAACATAAAGAATCAAATTATTTCATTCTTTCTAGTCTCCGATCAATTTCATGATGTCGGAGGGAGAATTCTAAATTAAGCAAGATGCAACATCATATCTTAAACAACAACTGATTTTACTCATATTTTAAAGTAACAATGTGGTAAACTAAAGTCTCACTTGACATGCATCATGTATGACTTTATTGTTAATGACATTATGATTTTGTTATCCCTTAGGATTGTTTAGGGGTCACATAGATGACACTCATGTACATTTGAAGGTCTCACGATTGGATGTTCTTCGTTTTTGCGAAAGAAAAGATTAGCCAACCCAAAATCCTTAAAGAAAAAAAGTCGGACTCATATGGGTTGGAATTCACAACTGCCTTGGATCAAAAGTGTGGCGTCCCAAATTATTATTATTATTAATAGTATAAGATTTGGTGTAAGAATTTTATCCCTTTACTGAATTATTTGGAGGGAGCAAATTATATGCATAGAATATGACTTATTGGATGAAACACAAAAATCCAATTCTTCTATTTATAAGAGAGTGATTTTTCTATTGTATCAAAATTCTATTATAAAACCCCTTCATATAGTATTTATTTCTAATTTGGTTAGACTAGTATTTATTTCTTGTCACTAGTAATAGATTTAATTTGAATATGAATTTGTTCCTAATTTGGTTGTTCATAGTGAATCGAGCATTCTATATGTGATTGTATTAGGTTGAATGTGAGAGTAGAGTCTAATAATATTAACATACTACTACCATGATAATTTATCTATCACTACACAAGATCTTAGACTCAAGTGTGTGAGAATATAATTGAAAAGTAAGATTGATAATTAATTAATTATGTACTTTTTACATATTAGTGGATGTCAAATAGACTTGAATGCAAACATATTATCCAAATTCATTTCAATGTCGATATAAGTAATGTTTAATTTTTTTTTTAAATAATATATGAGTATGTTAATGTTCGTCTCATCTTCTTACTTATAATAACCTTCTTTATTATAAATTAATATATCCTCAATTTATTTTATAATGTGTTTTTAAACTTTATGCAATTAAAATTTTTCATTCTAAATTTAACTTTAAGGATAAGATAAATATGTTTTTCTTTTATATTAAATTCTTGATAATATCTTTTTTTATTTTATTTATAAGAAAATTATATAATAAGTATTTGGGAGAGTACGAACATGCTCGTTACCAAAGAGTTTTGGGAATACAAATATGTTTAAGTGAAAACAAACATTTATCCATGAATACAAACATGTTTAAGTGAAAACAAACATTTATTCATTCTGTACTGATACACCAAGTAAAAATCACACCACATACTAAGTCCCTTCCAATTGTTGTTTTAATTTGATAGAAGGTCATATACAAAATTAGTTATTATTTGAAATTTATAATATCTTTGCATTTTTCATAACTGAATTTGCTACTTTGCAATACAAAAAACATCATTCTAAAAAAAAAGAAATTTCCTAAATGATTACTCTTTAAATCCATAAATTTGTTGTAGATTTAAAATATATTTCATGAAAGAATATTTACAACAAAAATTTATAAAATATAAAAATACTCATTTTTTAAGAAGTAAAATATACATCCTTCATCAAAGATATGACCTTTAACATGAGCATATGGTTATGTATAATTTAAACAGAAATTTATTTATTTCCATTAATTATTTTACAACATAACTACATATCTTACAATATCTATTATTTTTATCCATATACCATCTATTATATATATATATCCTCTGCAAAAGTTTTACATATTATACAATATTTATTATTATTACTTCTGCATCTTCACCATGTAGGTGGCATAAACAAATTGATGATGGGATTATTTTGAGGGCAAGGTGGCATGCTAAAAGTCACCACTACCGGCCCGTCTAGTGTAAGCGACACATCTTCAAAGTTCACAAAGGTAAATGTGGTGTTAGCTGTTGAAAATAGAATGGCCAATGTTCAAGAGGGGGGTGAATTGAACAATTAAAAACTTTTTGAAAATTGAGAAGTTTGAATGAGTTTTGTTATCAAACTATGATTGCAGTGTAAGATGTATACAAAACAGCAGATTCAAGCAGATTTTAGCAAATTGTAATTTTAATACTGCAATAGTAAAACAAAAGCAGTAGACACTAATTCTTTTTTATCAGAGATAAATTTTGGTAAAGACAAGATTACCACAAACCAAATTGACACAATCAGCCAATGATTAAACAAAGTAGCAAACTAAGTACTTTTCAAGGTTAATGAAAATGAACAAGCAACTCAGATTATACAATGGTCAATCAGCAAATACAATGTTACAACAGTAATAAACCTAAACCTGTTCAGAATTTTCTACAGTTAAAGCAGTATTGCAACAGAGCAAATCTCTCAATTATATTTCAAGTTACTGAATTTTGATCACAAATTTAATTTACCAGTATTAAAAACAAGTTTCAATATAAAGAATTATCAGAATTAGGAAAAACTAGTTTTATAGTACTACATAGTTATGCTTCAAGTTAATTCCAATTTACAGATCAAGAATGAATCTAATATGCTAAAAGAATCACAAGACAATATGATTGATAATCCAAGTTTGACAATCTTTAGTAAGATACAAATTTTTTTAATCCTTTAAGATGGATATAAGCCAATTAAAGAAACAACTCGAATGTCAATTTTTCAGTCTGTCCAAAATTTCAACAGATTGTTCTTCAGATTTAACAGATTGTTCTTAGTGGCAGAATTCGAATTTACACAATAGCATAATGAAGTGAAGTTTAAAAGAGTAAGGGAGAAGAGAATTACATAGATGTTTTTATCCTGGTTCACCCAACCACCTGGGCTACGTCCAGTCCCTTGCAACCACTTGCAAGGATTTCCACTAATTCATTTGTAGTTTACAAACAAATCACACCAGAACCAATCTTGAACCTACAAGATTGCCTTCTACCCCCTTGTGCAGTCCCCCACCACACAAGATGCACACACAGTGCAATTGCAGTACAACACTGCAGATTTGAATGCAACACAACAATACAGCAATTGAATTACAAATTTCCCCAATTCCAATGCCTAATCTCCATATTAAGCAAAACCTAATTGAGAAACTACCCAACACACAATACAATTCGAGAATTCACAAACACATTAGCCAATTACAATAAAAAACACCAAGGAAGAATACTTATCTTCCTCAAATGAAGCTGCCAAGCACAATCTGCCAAAATCACGCCATGCTCTTATTCAAGTGTTGAAAATCTTGATTCCCTTTTGAAAATCGATTGAAAAATTCTTCTTCTTTGTGTATCTTTTTCCAGGAAAGGTTTTCCCTAAATCTTTGAAAAATTGTTCTCTCGAAAACCTAATTTTCTCTCTTGGTCATTTTTTGAAAACACGCCCTATTGGGTTTTAAAAAAAAACACGTCAACCGAAAAACGCGCCAGCCCAAATCTGTCAAGGAATTTTAACAAGTTGATTTTGAAATATAACCTGTTGAATTTTTAGTCTGCAGCACACTTAGAAAAAATTAAACACTTTTAAAAATTCAAGTTTTCATTTAAACTTGATTAAGAGCAATGCGAGTAATTGACACGTTAACACAACCAGATGCATGATACTATAAACCTAAAATTAAACCTACCCAAACCTAGATTATTAAATCACCAAGTAATTTCTTCAACAAATCCTCGTGTTTTCTTCATCATTAGCTCTGTCATGAAAGGTAACATATCCTTCCACAACATCAGTCCTCCATTCATGTCCAGGAAAATAAGGAGTCGCAGGATTGGGTGCAACCATTCTTTTATATTATAGGTTCATATTAACAATAAAATAAAGAAATAAAGAGAAAAAAGTGAGATATACCGTCTTTATATAAAAAATTTTAAAAAATCTTAAAATGTTAGTTCCAATTTTATTCACAATAAAATCACAACAACTAATCATAAAATATCATAAAATACAACATCAATAAATAGTCAGGACAAATGAGCAATTAATATCAACCTTCTTCTAACACATAATCTCCTGCTCATTACCTCAAGAAACAAGTTCCTCCATTGTATCTATTAAACCACATCATGATCATGAGTGTAAAATAAAAATGAGATACAATGTAGGAATCATACTTGAAAACGTATATTAACATGAAATATAATTTAAAAAAAAATTACCTAAGGCTTAGGATACCTCACTGTAAAAATATTTTAAGAAATAAAAAACAAAAACAATGTTGTTGTAATTTTAAAAGTTTACTTTGATTGGTAGCTTGAAGGTTGGATTGGAATGGAATAAAAGGAATCTTTAACATCATGAATGTAACCTAGCTTTGATGATGGAATGAGGAAGTACCATTATCATCTTCTAGCATTAAATGTTTTCAAAAATTTATTTTTGAATTCATAAATATGGCCTTAAGATTGTTTTCCATCAAATAGGCTTCGTCCAATTTTATTCATTATTGATCTTTATCAACGAGACATAGATATTTACAATTCAAACTTTGTCCAAAATCTATTTTAATTTTTAAATTTTTTCTAATTATATTTTAATTAAATAATTTCTATTCACTTACGTAGCCATCATTGTCAAATAATTCTTACGTTAAGTCGCAGAATCAAACTACTATAACCCAATATAATAATATAAAAAAATAGCTTTCACAATCATAACAAAAAAATATTGTTATTATAAAAATAAAATTTTATATTTATAAAAAAGAGAGAGAATGAAAGGTGTGAAAGTAAGG
>Ga0209700_102883_pt1 | contig 34051 bp, 19 predicted proteins | sample SiratroredBW_FD_187528 | JGI IMG/M metagenome (GOLD analysis project Ga0209700, IMG submission 187528) | Root nodule microbial communities of legume samples collected from California, USA - Siratro red BW (SPAdes) (version 2) | ecosystem: Host-associated > Plants > Roots > Nodule | place: USA...
TATATATATATATATAAAGAGGAATCCTATGAAATTTTATTATTTTTTGTTTATTTATCTTTGAACTTTTGCTTCTTCTATTGTGTGTTTCTGTGAACCACAACTTTGTCAATGCTTAAAGGCATACATGCTTCCCTACATTTATGCAATCTGAATTTTTTCCCACAAAATAATTTAAAAAGCACAACTTTTTCATCACTTTTCTTTTCCCACAAACCACTCTAGATCTTTCCCAACCCCACATGGGTGCCCTAGTTTGTATAAAAATTAGGTTAGATTACCTCTCATTATTGATTTATTTTCTATTAATAAAAAGTTTAATCCAAGTTATTTAATTTTTGAAAACACATTAATATGATCAATCCATGAGTTAATATTTACTTGTTTATAATGCTTAATCTTGTTGTTTGTTTGGGACAATATTTTAAACTAGTATGTATTGAGAGACAAAATTTTGGCAAATTTTTTAATATTAGAAGGATCAAAATTAAAATAAATAAATAATATATAGAAAGTAATTAAGTGTAGAAATAAAATATATATGGTACCCTTGGTTGGTGCAAAATGCAGGGAAAAAGTTTGGCACTCAAAGTTATTGGCTTAATGGGACCAATAGTCATTTCTACATTGAGTGCATGGTATGATACATCATCCTAATAATTGCCATCAAAACTTTTTTTTAAAGAGCTTTTCATAAATGAGAATTATATCTTAAAAATTGAACACCAATTCACAATTAGTGAAATACAATATTTTTAATAATAAAAATGAATAGTGGTAATTGTGAATGGAGAGAAAGTACTACAATTATTTTTTAATTACAAGATTACAATATTGTGAAGTGGTTTTTAATTAAAAGTTTATCGTGTTGTTAAATATTGGATTATTAAAATTACCTTCAATATTATATCTAAATAGAACTATGTTGTAGATCTGAATATCTTAAAAGTGGATAGCTGCAATTTTTATTTATTTAAGATTGACTGTTCTTTTTTTTCTTTTTTTCTTTTTTATGAAAAGTAGACTTGTTTAGCCCTATTCAACTATTTTAGGCGGAAATTTTATTGTAAATATTTAATATAATGTGTATCTAAATTTTGATTCAATATTATTATGTTAGTACAATTTCATATGAATTAATTAATATAATATTGTATCAGTAATGTTTAGTGATATTTCATAGTTTTTTTACACTTATAAAAGTAGCTTTTAATTTCTTACGATTAAGTTGGGTTGTTGTTTTCAACTTTTCTCAATATCAAACTCATGGATATTTTTGTAACAAATTTCAATTAAATGAGAATTTAAGTTTTGTATTAAAATGCGTTTAATACTTTCTTCATTTTATAGAAAACGAAATGAATGTGAAATTAGTTTTTGGCAATTGTTTTTTTTTTTTTTTGTTTTAGGAAAGTATTTTTAATTTATGAATAAGACAATAAAATATGATTAATTTATTTTACTTTTCTTTACGTTTCGGAAATTTAGTTTTATAACTTCAATTACAAGAATAATTTATTTCAATAAAATATTAAGTTATGATGATGACTATTTAATTAATAAGAAATTTCCTCTATTTTCCTTCTTCAAGTTCTTCCTTCTATTAACTTATCATAAATGTTGGCTAAAAAATGCTAGCCAAAATTTTCAAATTATATTTCTTTTTTCTTCTTCATAAGTTAGTGACTTTTATTATATTGACTATAGCATTTAGGCTTTTATCTGTTTCTTTATTTCTCTTAAATTTTATTACCTAGACTAAATTTCTCTTAAATATTATTACCTAGATATAGTAAATTCTAATTAAAAAAATTGAAATTTGAATCTCAACATATAAATTATCAAATTAACAAGCATAGGTTATTATTTTTAATTTAATTAATATAGTTAGGGTATTTCAGGATAAATATAATTAAATGAAGTAAAAGTGGCTAAAATCAATAAAAGTGATTTTTTTAATTTAAATGGCAATGAAGGTAGTATGTTATAGATATATAATAATAATATAAATTAAAATGAACATAAGTTTTGTGGTCCATGAATGCTATTATTAAGAATGTATATTTATAACTAATCCTTCGGCTGCGACACGCAAAGTATTAATTGAAAGTACAAAGTACTGTTTTAGCATTTTATTTTTTCTACAAGTATATTTCTACTTTCTACTGTATCGATATAATTAATATATAATAATAATAATATTAATAAAATATTAAAAACATAATGAAGGTAGAGAAATCAATAATGAAATTATTAGAGTTTAAATAAGAGCCATCTTTAAGAGTTTAGAGATTTTTTATAGATTAGAAACTGTTTAGCAGTTTTAATGTTTTATTAATCTGATTAAATAAATTAAAAAATATGATTTAATATTTTTGGAGTTTTAAATATTCTAAAAAATTCAGTATAACCTACAAAAATTCAGTTTACGTTAACAGTGAAAAAAATTATAAATTAATAATTAAACCATCAATATTTAAAAAATATTTTGTCTGTCATGGGACCCCGCAACCACACTGTACCTGCATGTCCCATAATTCATAATGAATCGGAGAAATAAAATGTCATTTTAAATAGAGAAACAAATAAATAAAAATTAAATAGAGTGAAAAAATATAAGTACTTGGAAAGTAACATGAATATGGAAAAAAGCTGTCACTTTAAAAATAAAAAATAAATTAAAATTAGACAATTACATAATTAATTATCCATTTGTTTTGGAGAGAAAAATATGAGAGTTAAATGCTATTTTCTTTTTTCACTTTTGATTTACACTATCTTTCAAATGCAAAGTAAAATATAGAAAATTATATATTTCTTTAACATTCTCTTTTTACCAGTCACTTTCCTATAAACAAACATACTCTTAATTTATTAAAACCTGTCAATACTTTTTAATGACAAAATCATGAAATAAAATTATTTAAAACTATTGAAAACCATAATAAATTGTTACTTACTAAAAACATTTCTCCCAAAAAAATTAAACAAACGGACATAATATTTCAAATGTAGAAACTCTAGTTATCATGGCATTAGACATAAACTAAAAACAACTGGATCAAATAAATAAGGGTAATCTATGTTATTTTAATTTTAGAAAATTATAAATTATAAATAATTAATATTTGATTACATAAATAACATATATATCTAGTGACAAAAGTCCTTCATCTATACAAGTTCAACAAAATTGGACCAACCCATAAGCAGGCCCCACCAGTGGAATTCAGTGCCCACCAATTAAGGTTATACCTTTTCTCTAGAAGTCAAAAACTAAGAAATTTCAATGGTCTAAAATGATTAATTAATTAATTAAATAAATAGCTTCTAGACTTGGTTAGTTTGTATTGGTTGAAATGTAAGGTTGAACTTGAATTATTCTCTCTAAGCATATTGACATAAGATTTAACTGAGTTCTTGATATTATTTTTTGACCTTTAAAAAAATCTAAAATTATAAATAATATAAATATCAAAATGTTAAGATTAGGTACAGATAAAGAAAAATATTTTATACTTTATATTAACACAAAAACCTTTTAAGAGATTGAGAAAGTGATATGTTGAAAGAAAAATAATAAATTGAGATAAATATTTTATCAAAGTAGAAGTTATATGAATATTACAACTACAAGTATTAAGTTGACTTGTTTTAGAAACAAATACAGGTAAAACTTTTATAAAATATAGTATATAAGTATCACGTTAAATAAAATAATAATAAAAAATGTCTATACATAAAATTTGGAGGTAATCTTTTAGTGACAAAAGTTATATGTAAGAATTTATTATCTCTTTATTATTATTTTTATTTTACTTTTATATTAAATATTGATGTATTTTTTACCCTCACTTAAATCGAAGTGTTTATGGTCATGATATAGTTGTGAGTCGATGTATCTCCAATCAAGTATGAGTGAATAAATATTTTGTGTTATTATTTTTTCTCTGAGTATAATCACATCATACCTCTGAAAGTAGCATAATGAGAAATCACTATGTCAAAAATTATTTTTTTATTACTATAAATAATGGGAAAAATCAGAAAAAAATGTATATTTTTTTGTCGTACTAAAGAAAATTATGGATGGGTCTCTCTTCTATTTATAATTGTGAGAAAGTGACAATTCAAAAATTTTGACTTCTAATTGTTAAATCTATGTGACTCAAATCTCCATTTAGGGCATACGTCATCCTATTACTATAACCCCCTCAATGCTTAGTCTTGAGACTTTGGTGGAAGGTATTCATAACACAAGGAGTATCTAGCTGCCAACTACAACAATACTTAACCAGACACATTCATGAGAAAAGAGCAAAAAAAAGAAAAGCCTTATACCTTAAAAAATCTCCTAAACGAATGTTTCATTTGAGTTTGAGTGGAAAATGTATTATAGACCGAATTGTTCCTAATCATAACTTGACAACTTGTTATAGGCAGAGATACTATTGGCTATGACTCAATTGTAACCGAGGCGTCCCAACCAAATATGAGTTAAACCCTACTCAATTTTGTAAACATTTTGTGTTATTATTTTTTCTCTGAGTACAATCACATCATATTTTTGACGACAACAACAACAACGTAAAAACTCATTAATCATGTCAAAATTCACTTTTTCATTACAGTAAAAAATTAAAAAATATACGATTTTTATTCTATTAAGAAAAATTCAAATAATAATAAAAAATTTAATTTTAGCATTAGAATGTCTTACAAGTATACTTCTCGTTATGTTAAAGATTGAAGTTGGAGAACCTACCAAATAACAAATATTGAGTAAATAATAAATCATGACTTAAAAACAAACCTTATTTCTTAAATCTATTTAAATTATTTGAAAATTTTAATTTTAACATTTACTTTCTTCAATAATTTGTTTTAGATAATTTTTCTTTCACATTAAACTTGTATTCAATTTTTTTCCATATAATGCATATATTTTATATTCATTTTTATTTTAAAAATCAAACACCTTTTATAAAATTAACTATAAAAATAATGTTATCATGAATCGTTTCATTGATATTTTGAATTTTGAATTTTTTTACGAGTTTAATAAAAATATTTAATTTACCTCAAATTTCATTAAAGTTGAATTTTTATTCCGTAAGTTATTAGCGAAAATAAAAAAAATCACAAACTTATTTACGTTTTTTTATTAAATGATATTTTTTATTACATCCCTATACAAAATTTAAAAAACAACAACTCTAAATTACATTAATTTTTAATTTCACCAGTCAAGAAACCGTAACAAAAGACAAAAAAAAAATTATTATTTATTAAGAAAAACTTAAATGTATTAAAAATTAGTAATCGCTTGTAATGTGATGACTTAAATTTTGAGTTTTCACCGTATATTTTGCCAATGTCTCATTCGTGAAACGTGATGAGCATATTCTTTTGGAAATAGAACAATTTTTTTCCATAAAAAAATGTGAAAGGTACAAAGAAACCCACTTTTAAATTGAAAGGAAAATTCCATTAAGAAGTGGGATATTACTTAATGCCCAAAACCCTTCATTCTACAATTTTTTCATTAGGTTGACAATCCCACATATCCTTTATTCTTAGGAAACCAATTTTGCACCACCACATTGGAAAGTTGAATTATTTATTAATAAATCAGAATTAAGGATTGTTAGGTACTAAAACCATTTTTCTTCTATTTCTATATTTTAATTACAACAAAGTCAAGTTGAATTATTAATACAAAATGGGTTTTATTAAATCTAGTCAGCCTTTAATTGGGAATTTTTTTTTTTTTTTTACCAATATTTGGTCTAAGGATTCTAAATATAATTTCACCTTGTTTAACCTTAAGATACTATAATGGTGAACTCTATTGTAGTATTTAACCATGGTCAACGCATGATGAGTTGGAGTGAAGTTTTCTTTGACTTGATGTGCCAAATTATTTTTTATTATTGAATATTGTTCAAAGAAATGCTTAAAATAGAAAATAAAATAAAAAATAGGAGGTGGTGGCATAAACTTCGGTCAACACATGTTAAACTGATTTTGCCTTTGACTTGAAGTAATTTGAATTCTGAATCATTTTCCGTTTCTCAAATTTATAAATAAATAAGCAAAATTGTTTTTTTTTTTACCTCATTTTTTATTACATTCAAAAGAAGAAACAGAGTACTAGAAAAAGGTAATGTTTTTATCAGTTAAACAAAATCACATTTGTTTCAGAAAACCATTTTAACGTTTTCACCAACCGAACCCACCAACCAACCATTCTCAAGTTCCTTAATCACCCCTCTGAATCTTGTGCTTTATTATTAAATTTCTGATTAGACTTTCCTAATCCCATTCTTCTTTTATTTCAGCAAATGCCCAAAAAATAATGCAAAAAAATTGAACCTTTCAATTTTCTCTCTGTCTCTCTCTGTTTCTCTTTCTTTGGATTCTGTAACAAACCAAGGCAGTGAGAAGACACGCAACACCGAATCAGAAACAGCAGGAGAGAAAAAAAAAACACTTGCTTGCACGTTCTCTTCCCAGTGGTCCCATCTCCTTTTCCTTCTTCTTCTTCTTCTTCTACTCGACTCTGCACCCTTCACTTTCTTTTTATTCCCCTTTTTCTCTTTCTCCTTTCTGGTTCAGAACCACCCTTTGTTTCTCTGAAAACAAGGTATGCTTCTTCTCCTACACCTGGCTAATAAAAATCCATCATCTTGGTCGTGCTTGTTATCGTCTAAATGCAAATGGGTCTGTTGAAAAATTTGATCTTTGGTGGGTTGAAATGGGTTTTCTGAACCTCCCCTGATTCGTTTTTCTGTGGTATGGGGTTGGTTTTCATTTGGGGTGCCATCTTATATTGTTTTTTAAAGAAATTTGTTTTTTCATGTTGTGATTCCAAAATACCCTTTCAAGATGATTGTTAACGGTGGTGGTGTGGGAAAAAAGTTTCTTGACTGTTAAGTTTTTCAATGTGTTTTTTATTGTGACTTTTGCTGAAAAATCAATATCTGGTGATGGTTTTGCTTTTGGATGAATGTTCTGCTGCGTTTGATTTTGATTGAATCATGATTCTCAGCACCCGGGTGGATTTTGTTGCATTTCTAAATCTTTATTTTGCTTAGATGACTGGTTGCACGGTTAATGTGCTTGCTTGATGAGTGTCTTCCTTTTACAAATGATCAATTAATTGAAAAGCTTACTTTTTTCACAATTATTACAGCTAGTTCTGGAGTACCTATGTTTACAAGACATGAGAATGTGTTTTATTGAAGTTTGCCTACTGGGACATCATGATTTCTCTTTTTGGTTGTTTGATGACTTCTTTTCCTTTCTCTGTTTGTGGCTGTCTGGCTGGTTCCTGTTACATTAATAGTTTCATAAATTTTGTTTTACACTGATATAAGAGAGTGTATTGTTGTGGATCCAATGGAGAAAATCAGATATGAGACAATATAAAAGTTTTTTTTTTGTGTATTTCCATTTGGAGACCAGGAAGATCAGTTATTTGTGTTTTGAAAACAATTTCCCTACACTTAGACCAGTTTTAGAAAAACAAAGTATTTTTCTGTGCAACTTTCAAAGATTGTGATTTGAAGCATAGATGAATAGGAGATACATTTTCATCCCTTTCCACAGTGAAGTTATAGATATTAATGCTTTGTTCTTGTTTCTGAAGATAGTTATCTGCAGTTTGAATCAACCATTACTTAAACATTCTGTGCTTTATGTAAGCTGTTTTTAACATTGGCTTTCTTTTTTGAGTTTCAGGCTTGTTGTCCTGAATCTGGTTCTGCTCATTGGCATATCTAATCTCCAATCTGATGGCTGATGAAAGTGTTGAATTACCAGTGACCCCAGAAGTGACCAAGTCACCTGGGGTTGAAAGAAGAAGGCATTCAGCTGACAAAGCTAGTTCTGGAACCAGTGTTGAAAAAACCATTCCTAATTATCTCAGAGCTTCAACTGGTTCTTGTCATGATTTTTGCAAATATGGGAAGAGACATGGACTTGAAGTGAAGGAAAGACACTCTATACCTAATAGAGCTACTAGAAAACAGCTTCACCACAGTTTAGAAGGTAGTGTTGGTGGGATAACTATATCAGTTGCTAGGCTCAGTGCTTCTGTAGATTCCAAGCTGACAAAGATGTCAACAGGCAAACTCAAAGAATCAGTTGATTCCAAGAAGATTTCTGATACTTCTGACACTTATAAGCAGGAATCAGGAAACAAAGTTCTCATGAACAGGAGAAAATCGTCATTGGCCAAGGTTAAACCGCCAACAGGACAAGAAATTTCTTCAATTAAGGAGGTCCAATCTCCATCAAAGTCTGCTTCCAGAAAGGAGGGAACTCCACCAAAAATAAGTTCTAGGAAAGTGGAAGCTCCATCAAAATCAACTTCTAGGAAGGTGGAAGCTCCATCAAAATCCATGGCTAATAAGATGGACTCTCCGTTAAGATCTTCTTCCAATGAGATGAGGAATCCATCAAAACCAATCTCCAAGGTCAAAACTTCCTCAAAACCATCTTCCAATGTGATGAAAACTTCATCACAGTTATCTTCTACCAGAGGTAAAGAAGCAAAGTTGTCTGAAAAACAAGTGACTTCTTTAAATTCAAGCAGTGTTAGAAAGAAGCAAATATCTTCTATGAATTCCTCAGATGGCGATGGTAGCCAAGGATATAATAAGATCAAGCTGGAAAAGGTGGCTACCTCCTCCAAAGCAGGTTCCAGAAAACTGATGCCACCCCAGAAGGCTTTGTTATCCCCCAGACCTTCCCTTGGAAGAGTTGGAAGTATAAATTCAAGAAAGCTTAAGAGCCTGAAAATTGCATCTCACCTTAAGAATCAGCAGACTGCCAAAAAGGTTGAGCAAGAGGAACATGACAACCATGAAGTAGAGGAAAAGACTTTGTATGTCATCAAGATGGAAACTGAAAACACAACTTTGCAATCTGATCAGAATGCAGGCTATGATGATGAATCATACCTCCCTCAGTTGTCATCACCTAAGTCTTCGGAATCCTCAATTTTGCAATCCTTGTCCCAAGGAGACCAAGAGGAATCTGAATACACAAGTAGTGAATTTGAGCCAGATTATCTTTCAGAAAACCATGAAATTGAATGCATAGAAGACGTGGAGACATTGGAAGATGAGAAGAAAAGCAAAAGCACAAGGAATGGGGTTGCATATTCCAAAGACAAGGACAACAAAGTGATAAAACTAAAGTTCAGAAGGGGAAAAGTGATTGAAAATCAAACTGAGGTAAGTAGTCCAAGAAGGATTAAGTTTCGGAGAGCAAGAGGGCTAAGTGGAAGAACCAATCTTAAGGGTGACACCAGGAAAATCTTTGAAAGAAATGAAGCCTGTGCTGACAGCAATGGTACCACAACTGCTCCAGAGAAGGTTGTTTTAAGACATCAAGATATGCAGGACAAGAAAGATGCACAGGGATTATTCAATAATGTAATTGAGGAAACAGCAAGTAAACTAGTGGAAACTCGGAAGAGCAAGGTGAAAGCACTGGTTGGTGCCTTTGAAACTGTGATCTCTCTTCAAGAGAAAAAGCCTTCTGCAGCAGACACACTGAGTTGAGGAAATCTGGAATAGAAATTTTCTAGCTTTTTGACTTGTTTTGTAAAGAAATGATAGGAAAATAAACCTGAGCTTTGGTAGTAGTTGTGAAGCCAACAAGCTGAAGGTATTGCAGAAAGTAGAGTTAGATTTGCCTTGAATTATCTTTAGAAACTCTGCATGTAGAGTTTAAAGGGGGATTTTGTGTTGCCAACTTACCTTAACTTGCACCATACACTTTTTGTTTCATTCTGCTTTGGAAATCCATACCTGTTGTGAATGATTTGTATCTTCTAATTTTGAATAAAATATCAGACAGTGATGTCAGTGACTTTGTAATTTGAGTTTGGAAAGCAAACTTGCTCTGAACTTGTGAAAATTTCTGTCACTTCTTTGATGTTCATATCAAAGTAAGAGTTTTGAGTATTGTGCATGTGTTTTTTTGTAAAACAATTCTCTGTTGAATCTGCTTTCATCATCTGGTTAAGAGAAATTAATTCAATTAATTCATTTTTTCATTAACCTCAAATATTAACCTTTATTTTTTTCAATTAATTCATTTTCATTAAACCTGATGAAAAAAATAAACATTCTCGTGAAAATGCCCTCACAGAAAATGAAATATAGCAACCACACAGGTATGATAGCAACTATCTGCTAATTTTTGCTCATTACTTGAAGATTTAGCTAATCATTTCCATTTTTAAATTGGTTGACTATTGAAACCTACATAGGGTTTTCTTTTTTTGTGTGTTGCATGTTCATAGAAAGCTTTAGCTTAAATTGTTGTTTAACCCCAAAATAAATTATCTTAAAAAATACATTTTTTTTTTTTAATTCATACACACTTTGATAATAAATTATTTAGGGAAAATTGATTCCTCATCTCTTTGTGTATTCCAATCTCTAATGGACTGCTTCTTCCTGCACCTCCATAGCATAGAATTAACTTGCAGCTTTTAAAAATCACTAAGTCATTTGATTTTTCAAGCGACCAATCGCAAGTCATTTTCAAGCGGCTCTTAGAAATCGCAAATGATTTGATTTTATAGAATTCGCAAGGTTTTCAAAAATTCAAACGACGCAACTACTTTTGCAACAATAAGGATATTTTTGCCATTTTATTATATCTAAATTTGGAATTTTAGGGATTATGGAAGTGGAGAAAGACCTGTGAAGATGCAGGAAGAAGCACTCTCCCTGTTGAACAGGATGTTCACTTCTCACAAATAACCCTCCCTCCACTCCACCTCCATATTCTCTATCTACACCTCTGTAGAAAATTTAAAATACCATTTTATCCTTTTCAATTTTTTTCTTCTTCTCAACTACACCCTCTTCGCTTTCTCATATTTCAAATTATATAATTCGAAATCTAGTAAAAATTATATTTCAAATAATGTTATTTAAAATATAAAAAATAATTATATTATAAAATTTTTAATGTATTTTAAATTATACAATTTATAAAAAAATTATATTTGAGATTATGTAATTTATAATAATTTTTTTATATTCTAAGTTATATAATCAGAAGTAATTTTTTTATTCTAGATTATATTAAAATATAAATTTTAAATAAATATTTTTGTAGTTTTTGAATTATGAAGTTGCAGGAAGAAACCTAGGCCTAAACTTCTGTAATATTATATTTGATAAATTGAATATTTGATAATATTGTATTTCCTTTATTATAATTTTTTTATAAAAAATTATTTAATGTATATCCCTTTTCTTTACCATTCCTATTTATAAGTTTTCTTAATAATTAATAAAAATAGTTGTTATCTTTATATCTTTTATGATTATCATAATTTTCATTATTATGATTGTCATTAATAACTTATGTCATTATTACTATCACTATTACAATATTATTACTATTGGTATATCTATTAAACTTGCAAATGTTACAATACAACCAATCAATTTAAATTAATAAGAAGGTAATACTTTTTTTTTATTATTTATAATTATGTAAAAAATGTATGAATTATATTTTATTGTTAAATCTAATGACAAATCATTCTTTCGGTGAATAACTTAACGTTAAATCTGTGTTCTTGGAGTCCTTCACAGTTTCCTCCTCACAGTTTTTCAGATTGCGTTTTTCTGCACCTTCACACCCCACGCCGCCGTCCAGCACCGCCGTCCATCGCCGCTCCAACTCCACCACCTCCCTTCAACCGCCGCGTTCATCCGCCGGTTCATCCACCGCGTTCATCCGCCGCAACCAAACCCTAAACCCTAGATGGCAGAACCATCCACCACCGGCGCCACCTATCCTCCGCCGCCAGTTACCAAAAGCTGGGCTGACGAAGCGGATGAAGAAACCGAAGACCCCGCCTCCGCCACTGCCACCGCCGCTGAAACCTCCTCTGTGAACCTCGACAAATTAAAAATCGAAGACAATGACGAGAACCCTCCCAAACTCTTAGATGACCCAGACGATTCCAACATACAAGCGGTGCGTTTCACTCGCAACAAAACACTTCTCTCTTTCTTGCTCTCTCTATTTACTGTCACTTAGGGTTTTGGATTGTGTTCAGGTCACCTCTGGAGAAACGCCCTACACGTCCGCCGCCAAGTTCGAGGACCTCAACCTCTCGCCCGAGCTTCTCAAGGGGCTCTACGTGGAGATGAAGTTCCAGAAGCCCAGCAAGATCCAGGCCATAAGTTTGCCGATGATCCTCAGCCCGCCGCACCGGGACCTCATCGCGCAGGCGCACAACGGCTCTGGAAAGACCACGTGCTTCGTGCTCGGGATGCTCAGCCGCGTCGATCCCAAGGTGCAGGCGCCGCAGGCCCTATGTGTTTGCCCCACCCGGGAGTTGGCTAATCAGAACACCGAGGTTCTCCGCAAGATGGGGAAGTACACCGGGATTGCATCGGAGTGCGCTGTGCCGACGGATAGCAACGCGCTTTCCATCGCGAAAAGGGCGCCGATTATGGCGCAGGTGGTGATTGGAACCCCTGGCACCATCAAGAAGTGGATGAGCTTCAAGAAACTTGGGGCCGCCAGGTTGAAGATTCTTGTTTTTGATGAGGCTGATCAAATGCTTGCGGAGGTAATTCTATTGGGTTTTGTGCACTTGGTGAACTTGTTACTACAGTGATTTATTGGAGGATTGGTTACTTTAGACTGAAGAGAATACTAGTAATAGTAGTAGAAAAGATCATATCTTTTCTAAGGCTAATGTTTCAAAATGGTTTATGTGTTGTAATTGTGTTGCATGATAGATTGTTATTTTGTGATGGATATAGAGGAATAGAGAACTAGTAGTAGTGAGTCTTTTGTTTTGATGATTTACTCATTTCTAGTTTATTGATATGCATGCCAGAGGTTGAGCATGACACTGTTTTAGGTTCAGGGAATGCTTGTCTGGTCACATGTTCATTTGTCTTGTTTTTAATAGAAAATTTCGGGTAAATATGCTGTGTCTTGATTGTTATGAACCGTAATATTGCAGGATGGATTTAAAGATGATTCCCTGAGGATAATGAAAGAAATAGAGAAAGTCAATTCTAATTGTCAGGTTGGTTGAATTCTCTCTCTCGTATTGTTCTTGCATGGATCATTACATCTCCATTCTCCATCTGTCCAAGAAATTCTTACATAGATTAGTCTACGTGACTGATATATATGCTCCAATTAAACTCAGCCATATACTTTACATTGAAACATATGCTGCAGTGTATGAAATTGATTTTTGTAGTAAACCAAATGGACCCTAAGTAACTTCATGATATCTGTTTTCTTGACTCTTTAATCTAAACGGAAAATAAAACTCAAAAATCACTATACATTTAAATAACAAACAAATACTTTACACCCTTCAAATATTTAAATACACCATTTTTAATATATTACGTTCTGATTGAACCTTAAGTATATAAAAACAATAGAAACAGGTCATTGATAACTCTGCATTTACAAGGGAAAATCTTGGTCTAGTTTCTTTGCGCTTCTCTTCCTTTTTACCATCACTCTCGATTTTCTATGTTCTCTTTTTCATCTGATCCCAAGACCATGATGGAGAATGCTGCTACTGCTTCTAATGGTAAAAGCATTCATAATTATAACATCTTGTATTTCTGTTTCCCTTGCGTTTAAGAATGAAGTAAACAATTGTCCCTCTTCAATTAATGCTAGTGTGTTCAATTATGTAATGTTAAATTGTCAGTAAACAGATCGTGCTTTGATTATGCATTAAATTTGTCCGATAATGTGTGTTTTTATATCACTTGATTATATCTAATTGCCTTTATATTCTCTTATAACTCTGCTGCTGCAGAGGATAGGGAAAACATGTTCCTATTAATAATAGGTTTATCTTCATTTGAATAAACCTTTCTGCTGTGAGTTTCTTTTTGTCTAAAAAATTTTAATTGATCTTGTGTGTGCCTCCAGGTTCTTCTGTTTTCTGCTACATTTAATGACACCGTCAAGAATTTCGTTTCAAGGACAGTCAAAGCAGATCATAATAAGCTTTTTGTAAAGAAAGAAGAACTATCTTTAGATGCGGTGAAGCAATATAAAGTCTATTGTTCTGATGAACTTGCCAAGATTGAAGTGATAAAAGATTACATTTTTGAAATAGGAGAGAATGTGGGGCAAACCATTATATTTGTGCGTACAAGAAATAGTGCACAAATGTTGCATAAATCGCTTGTTGACTTGGGCTATGAGGTTACATCTATACAAGGCGCTCTTGGTTATGAAGAGAGAGAGAAAATTGTTAAGGAGTTCAGAGATGGTTTGACTCAAGTTCTTATTTCAACTGATCTTCTTGCTCGTGGTTTTGATCAGCAACAGGTACTGTGTTGGTTCGTTCTCCCACTCTTCTCTTCTTGTGTGTACCCTTGTTTGCTTTAAAATGTGGTTACGTTCTAAAATTTTATATTTATTCAGGTTAATTTGGTTATCAATTATGATCTTCCAATGAAACACACTGCCAGCTATACCCGTGAACCTGAGCCTGATTGTGAAGTGTATTTGCATAGGGTTGGCAGAGCTGGTCGTTTTGGGCGCAAGGGTAATTTCCAGATTTCTCTGCTTACTTTACTGTTATGTAGTTATAAGAAATTGTTAATGTTGGAAATTACTGGTTTAGCTAAAAAATGTGTAAAGAAAGTGCACCAGCATCTATTATTGGCTGCACCCTTTTTAGACTTAGTAAAAAGAAATTAGAAGAAGACAAACTATATTCGACATAATGCATGGCTTATTTTTTAAGCTTATAAATAGGACTTTTAACTAGTTACTTTAACTATTAAGGTACATGTTTGTTATTTAGAATTCTATTGTGAAAGATGTTATTACAAGGAAACTGTAACAAATTTGTCTTTATAACATGAATTATATCAATCTTAATCCTCAATTGAGATATTTGTCATGAAAGATATCTCATGTCTTTAACTTTGATCTGTGACGTGGCTGCTGTAGATTGGGTTGTTGGTGTTGGGAAATGAAAGATGTGATTTACATGTAGCTCTGAATGCTGAGCTTTATCTGATATTTTTAATTATCTTTTTTGTGTACGATGAGTCTGAGATAGTTTTGCACTCTTAGATGCTTCAATTTTGAAGTTATTTTAAGGCTGGTCTTGGTTGCAGTTGAGTTTCCCTCTATCTGGTTGCTGTTGCTTGAACTGAAATATCCCTCTATCTATGGGATTTGTTTTCTGCAGTTGAGTTTTGTTGTGAGCACCATTGATTTATATTTTATGCCTCATTCTATGTGTATATTGTTTCATCAGTTGTTCATTCCTCCTTCGATAGAAATTTGCACTCATTTTCTGTTTGAAGATATAGATGGGATTTTATTCATCATGAGCTATGAAGCACAAATAGAAACCGTGTAAACATGTCGGCTATGCTAAATAAAAAATACTGAAAAGAAAGCCAGAATATGCTCATTGGCAATGGCTGTAGTACTGGCAATGCATCAAGCATGTTGTTGTCTCTTGCAACTCCTTTCCTCTTGACTTCTATGATTGCTGCAACTGCCATGGAGAGGGATGAGAGGATTAGGTCAACTCCTATGCACTGCAAGTGCGTAATCCCAGTGGAATACCAGTGAATCTGCTTAGAAAAGGCACACGGATGCGATCATAGAAAGGGACAAAAATTATTAAGAACACAACTGGGAAGATTGGTATGGATACAGGCGGGATGTGAAAATGCTTGGTGATCCTGGTGTTCATGGTGGAAGCCTTGTTGAATAGAGAAGGTTTGGAGTTGTGCTAAGCAAAGGATCATTATTATTGAGCAGCAGAATATATCGAGCATCCTCGAAATGATTTTGGCGTTTTCTACTTTTGTCACTCTGCATAGTTTCCATGGATTTGGAGTCTTTTCATTCCCAGCTTGCACTCATACTTCAATTTGCATACTGTGGTGTATCATACTATAGATTGTAACCACTAGAAAGCTATGGAATAACATATACCAATACAGTTGAACACATAGTGCATTGGAGGGAGAAAAACATATTTTTTCATGAAAAAACTTTTGAGTCTGTTAGAAAGTAGTTTGATGATGTCAATTCTAGTTATATGGTATGTGCTTTGGATTTCTCTGCTTACTGTTATGTAGTTATTAGAAATTGTTGAAGTTGTATTAAGCTAGGAAGCACCGAGACCTCGGTAGAATAGTGTGTTGCCCAGGCCGACACTTTTTGGAGAACACTTGTCAGACACACTTCTATCAGATGTCCAACACTCTTCAGCTATGTCACTATTTTTTCTGGCCGACACCTCTTTGTCATGGTTTGGGCGTGTGTAAAGAAAGTGAACCAACATCTATTATTGGCTAAATACTTTGTATACGCTACTGTATAAAAATTAGTAAAATGAAATTAGAAGACAAACTATATTAGACATAATGCATGACTTATTTGTTAAGCTTATAAATAGGATTTAACTAGTTACTTTAACTATTAAGGTACATGTTTGTTATTTAGAATTCTATTGTGAAAGATGTTATTACAAGGAAACTGTAACATATTTGTTTTTATAACATGAAGTATATCAATCTTAATCCTCAATTGAGATTTTTGTCTTGATGCTCATGTGTGTGTTTGTGTATCAGCAGTGATACCATGTCCTATATTTTGGACATTATCTGTGTTAGTGGTGTCAGTGTTGTTGCTTCATAGGTAATTAAGCGGGCCTCCTGTTGCCTTGTATATGGTGCTAGTATAGCTCAACTGAGTTTCTGCATGTTTAAACATGGCGTTACTATATCATTAAAAATCACAGTGCTATAATTAACAATGCTTTCCATTATATTACAAGGGTGAACTTGAGCCGTAATTATTTGGGTCTTAATTCCTCAAAGGGACAATTTTTTCTGCCACCTTGTTTCAATATATATTACTCTGACGGGGCTAGAAATATTTCTTGCTAGTGGGCTGTTGAGTAGGTGGATAGTGAATGCTATTTTGGACACCTGAAAATCAGTTGAAAATGAGAATTTAAAAGTTGACTATTTATCTGGAGTTATATAGACTTCATTACTTCTAAATTCATTTTCACTTTCCATCTACCGGACAAAGCAGATACCTTAGTTTGACTGATCCCCATGCTCAGACTGGTGTTTAAGTTGTAATATGTACTTAGTTTGTAGTATGTTTATGATTTCATTCTTCATCGACTTATGAATATTAAAATGGTTAAGTTATCTGTTTGTTTCTTTTGATCCTACAGGGGCTGTATTTAACCTGATATGTGATGAAAAGGATGAAAGGCTCATGTCGAAGATTGAGAATCATTTTGGCACTCGTGTAGCTGAGGTTTGCCTCATAATATCGATTCTGCTAAATTTGATCTTTTGGTATCTGTTCTGAAGGAGTTGTGAAAATATCCATCTGAAATAACCTTATTTTGTTAATGTGATTGGGGATGCAGGTGCGAGCACAAAGTGTTGAAGACTATAAAGCTGCTCTGAAGGAAGCCGGTTTACTGCAATGATGTGAATCTCTGCACAAGTTGAAGGATGTTGATAACTGTTGTGTTTCTCCTCAATATGCCTGGTTTCTGGCCAAGGAATTTGGTCATATCTATGAATGGTTTGGTTGTTCTACGGGGGCACATGCGGATGATGATTTAGTTTTGGGGATGGAGAGTTCTTGTTCAGTCTGTTTCTAATACTGCTGATGTCGTGTTTGATATCTTATAATTAGCAGTGTGTAATTTAAATTTTTTTCTGGTCAAACATTTTTGTTGACTCTAAAATATTCAGCATATTTTTCATATAAACAGCTGATGCACAAATGAGGTGTGTAAACTTAGATATCAAGACATCACCACGTGAAAGTCGTCGTCATATCATTATCAAAAATAATTGACCACTTTTTGTTTTCAAGTTCTTTTGTTTCCAAACACCTTTCTTCTTTACGTCTAAGATCGTTACATTTTTCTCTTCCCTAATGCTATATGGCGAATTCAAAACTGGCATTCATGTTCCTTGAATAGATTTCATCATCTGTTTGGTTACATAAATTCACAGCTGTAACATGAAAAACTAAAGCTGATACAATATGGGGTTTACCGAAGAAAAAGTGGATAAATAAAAATAACAGTAATTTTATTTTACGAGTTATAAACATTAGATAAAGACAATCATATGTAATTTATTAATACATCAATTACTAATTGTTATATGATCTGATGCTAACTTCTGAATTTTTTTTTTTTTTAAATTAGCTTAGTAAAATTTTGTCGAAATTTGGGTTTCCAAGTTTTGCCTAAACCCATCCTAGTCTTAAATGCTTTAGGTTTAGTTTTGATTTTTATTTAATATCTCAAATCTTTATCCCGTGATATTGAAGTCATCTAACCTAACATGTTTAATCATATTGGTTATAATTTTAATGCCAATATTTTTAATATTCATAACTCTATTTTGTCACTTCTTTACATATAAAATCTTGAACTCTAATACTTTATTTATTTTTGTGATGATTTTATTCATTTAATTAGACGAGTTTGGAATAAAAATAAAGATTCAAAAGATAGTGAAGCTGTCATTTTAAAGAGGGAAAATAAGAATATCTCAATAATTTATGATAAATATGATGCTTTGATTTATGAGTGGGAGAAATTAAATGATGTGATCTTAATAGCGTAATAGGCATCACTTTGTACTTCATCTCTCAACAATACCATTTTGTTGTGGTTTTGAAGGACCAGAATGCTGAGAGATGATACCATATTGGACTATAGTTTTGCTCCTCTTGTAGTAAATAAACCTTTCTTTTCTGTTAGTTACAGATTCTTAGGATCAGGTGCATTCTCTCCAGAGTAGTTATATATAGCTAATTTCATCATTCTTGTATTTTGGCTTTCTTTTTTCTATGATAACTCCAGCTGCAGTTTCTTTTTATTCAATTTATAAACATCAAATCTCTCAGATTGAAATCCAGCCTAGGTGCATTTTCTCAGTTTCTTTTTTAGGCTTTCTTCTTATGTAATATAACATCTTGTACCCTTCTCATTACAAGACCCTATCTTTAGGTTTCCTTTCTTTACATGACCCTTTTATATAGCAAAGGACCATGACTTGGTTCATTAATGACACTACTGAGTTTTACTAATCCAACCAGTTTACTTGTTCTCCAAGAGTTAAGGACATTCCAATAGCTTTTGGAATGTACTTTTAAATTTCCTCACTTTCTCCAATAGTTTGGTAGAAAATTGTTCTGTTATTGTCCCCAGTAACATTTTCTCAGTCTTCTTTGTTTATATGTTTATAATTATTACACTTCAAAATGCATGATTGTGCTTGAAATTTTGATGTATTGCAGTTCCCATGATTCTGCTTATTACACTTCAAAATGTTGATTGTGAACTAAGAATTAAAACTAAAATACCAATCTCCTTTTGAGGAGAGTTCATCTTAACAACTTGATATTTGATGACATACAAAGTAGAACAGCAAAAGGGTGGTTGTGTAATCAATCATCTTTCTTCTTTTTTCACCTTCCCTTCCTTTCTATTATGGAAGGAATGTGTCCCACACTCTTTGAATCTTACAAACTTAATGGTCTACAATTATTTAGTTTAATCCTTAAGACATATCTGTAATAGATTTTTAGAGAAAAGTAAAAATAGAAGACTTTGGTTGATTTTATTAGTTTTTCTAAATTTACTATTAATGTATTAAGTTCACTCTCATTAATCATCATTCATTGTTATAGGAAATGTAAAAGTGGAAGTTTGGTAGGAGAAATTAAGTTAACAGAAGGAAAACCCTTTTGCAAATTATTGGTCCTTGAAATGATTTATTGATTTTTGAAAGAGAAGAAAGAGGTTTTGGTGCATGAATGAGAAGGAGAAAAAAAGTTAACTTAGTTTGTGGTTGATTGGCTATAAAGTATTGCTAAATTGGATGAATTTTTTGAAGAAAATGAATTTGGAAAATTGATTAGATTGAAAGGTAGATGGAAGTCACGCGTGAGAAAAGGTTGATGGCATTGTGATACATTACATCTTTCCACTCAAATCTTGGCTTCAATGGTGACATCAACATTCTCAAAAGCCCTAATATTGGATAGAGACTCCATTCAAAGAATGGAATAACTACTTCTACACTTAATCTTAACTTAAAGAGAATGCTCACTTTTAAACTATGAGGACCTTACATCATGTGCAACTCTATGCAAAATTGTGAAGAAAAAAAAAAGTCATTAAAAAGATAATTGTAATTATTTATTTATTTTTATTTATTTTTTGCAGTCTTGCATTTGACCAATTGAGGAGAAAGAGAGGTTTGGTATAGTGAGCATATCTTGTTCTACAATTTTTGTTGGCATTATAGTTGCTTTGCCTCCCACTACTACTCAAATTCTTTTCTTTTCCTCTTATCCTCTTTATGGATCACAAACACTTGTTATTGTAATGATAGGAGTTGGAGGTTGGATTATATTTATATAATTTTTGTAAGTAAAAAAATTATGTTTAATTTTATTTTAATATTTAATTTAAAATTTAGATATTATCGATGTTTTAATTTATATATACTTAGTTTATATTATTTTTTTCTATTTTTACCTCTCTTTGCATCTTTTGAATGTTCTTTTTGTAAGTTGGTCTCTTAAACATTTAATCCTGCTGAGTGCTAAGCTTTCTAAATTTTGGAGATGTTTCATGTATTCCACTTTCTCATCACTTGAATATATATGAAAATTATGATGTAAATGGGATTTGTAAATATTTGATTTTCTATGTTTTTTCTTGTAATTATAGTTTTTTTTTTAATTTCTAAAACAATTTGTTTGACTTGTGGTTTCTAAAATAACTGATTTTTATTTTTATTATTTTAATTTAGTGTTTTGTATTTTCTTTTTGTTTTTGTCTTGTAATACATAATAACTTAATTTTAGTTCTTGTTAAATATTTAGTGTTTTGTATTTTCGACAAAGAATAAATCAAAATGAACAAATTATCGGAGACATTTATACAAACTAAAATTAAAAAAATGAATTTTAGGGGAATCAAAAGTGAAACAAAAGATTTTTTAGGAATTACAAATAAAATATGACTATACATATAATAGATAGCAATAACATATCTAATCATTTTCTAATTTCTTGTCAATATTTTGTTAAAACAATCTTATTTGCAAATTGCAGCAGTGTCAAACAATTCTCTTAATATTAAATTTAAGAATTCTAATAGTGAGTATTTGCATATTAGTGTAGGGTTTAATTGAAGTACATGTATATGCATCTGTGACAAATAGATGATTAATTTTAAATAAAATATTATATGGATAATAATTTATGTATTGTTAGCATTTAATAAATTATAATTTTATTCATATAATTGTAATTAGCTAATTTCATGTTGAAAGTTTCTTTTTGTTCTATTTCGCTCCATTATTTAAATTAGAAATATTTAAATAATTATAATTTAAACTTTTAAAAATGTTTTGACAATATTTTTTATGAAATAAAATGAAAATAAGGTCAAGCATTACAAGGTTAATTTTTTTTAGAAGGTCCAAAATTTAAATTTAATTCAATTAATTTACTAGCGTTTAAATAAATAATTGAAGTTTATTGAGTATTGGTGGATTTGTTTAAACCTTAAAAATTTATTATGTTAAATTAATTTTAGATAATTATAAACATAAACCACTGTTTAACAACTCGTTTTCATCCCATTTTCTTCTTTTTTTCCCCTGTGCTTTTCATTATCTTACATATAATTAATATCTATCATTATTTTCCTTTTCCCTCACAATTATGTCTCAATGCAGTTTTTAATTATAGTTAAAAGTATTTTAATTTGAAAATAACTAATGTAAGACAATGACATATTTTTTAAAATCAACGCATTTTTATAATTTAAGAAAAATCTTAATTAAATACTACTGTATTTTGTTTTACAGTCTTAATTAAATACCATAAAAATTATTTATATAATTTATAACCAATGCAAAAAAACAAATTACAAAACTAATGAGACTAATTTTAAAAGAGAATCATATTATTTTTACTTACACTATTATAATTACTGCTGGCTAGATAAATTTTTTAAAATACGCCAGTAATTAGAATTACCAAACTCCTTAGCTTAAATGTACACATTTAGTTGAAAAAAGAAAACTCTGAAATTAGTATTTGTTTTTCTTATAAATCCAAAATTCTAAATTTGATTGATCCAATAGAAAGAATAAAAAAAAAAAAAAAAAAAAAAAAAAAAAAAAGAAAAAAAAAAAAGCAAAAAAAAAAAATTAAACAAAAAAAAAAAAAAAAAAAAAAAAAAAAAAAAAAGAAAAAAAAAACAGCTGAAAAAATAGCCAAACCAAATAGATTGACACAACATAAAGAAAAATCCAACTTATTTATGATATGGTACGAGCTAGCGCAAATCATAGATAAGCATTAAGAATGAAAAATGCCATGAGCTTAGTTTTGAATAGAGGGGAGAGGAAAAAGATATTAAAAAAAATAGTGAACATCAAATGAAACACAATGCAAAGCTTTAACTGACAGATCAAACACGCTTGGACTATTAATCACAACAGCCCCCTAATTAATGATCAAGAACAAACTATAATTAAGCAATTACATGAATATGGTCCCACTTCCTGTGCCAGATAAATCAAGGATTAAAAATTATTTACCGTCCAAGAGTTTCTTGGTAGAACCCACATTGAAAGCAAAGTCAGGAATATCACCAATCCAAATCGCATAACTATGTGAGACCTTGCAGGTAGAACAACCAGAGCTAAAAGCCATACCTGTGAAGTCAGACTGATTGGTCACGAAAAAACATAAACCAAGTAGCCAAAACAAACAATTCAAACATTCCAGCTACACAATGAATGTATTAACAACTGTCAAAATATCCATCGGAATTTATAGCTGATAAGAACTCTGACGTCAAGCACCACAAAGTGAAAGTAATCAAACATGTATCACAAGCAACTTCACTACCAGTCAAATATGCTCACAGCAGTCGAATTGGATAGCTGATCAATAAGCAGATGGTGCTTTAGAATTTGAAAAAAAAAACACAAAATTGGCTCACCCAATGATTTATTCTTATGTTTTAATTACCGGTTTGTTGTTGCATTTCTCTTTATCAAGGACTATCACAAAAGTACAGTCAGCAGAAACCAACCAAACCTAGGTTACAACAGACTTGGTGCACATAAGGTTGAATGCATTTTATTTTGCAAACTGAGTTTTCAAAAGCAACCTTGGTATTGCTTTTAATGGAAACACGGCTTCACACCAAATATAAATGTACAAACAAAGTTTAAGGAAAACTAAACATATAATTATAGTAAGTTTATTGAAAAAACTTAAGCTAGAAGAGGCCAAATGGGAAGCAAACATAGACTTATAATATTTATATTATGCGGAATAACACTCTCACTTAACTCTCAGCTCACATATTGAATTCACCAATTTCTCTGCTAAAACGATGATGATGATGATGATGATGATGAAAGTCATCACAAGTTTGTATATTTTTTAACTTGAAATTACTTGGGGTTACTCAATTTCATATGACAGAAAATAAAATCACTATTTCATTCTCACATTCTCACACAACAAATACTGCAAACCCAAAACTAAAAGACTCGACAGTGAAGACCTACTATGGAATAAATCATCAATTTAGTCCCTAGGTATGACATTTTCTCCTGAATAGTTCTTAAAAACTAATGAAATTATATAAGTAGTCTCTAAAATATTTAATATCTATCAATTTAGTTCCTCGGTTGATTATTTTATATAAGAGACTAATTTGAAGAATTTTTGAATACTTAAAAAGTTCTGCGACATGATTACTAGCATTGTAGAGACTCCTTATATAATTTTATAAGTATGAGGAAGACTATGTAACAAAGAGGATGGAGACCAAATTGTTCATTTATTCCTTAATAATCAAAACTCAGCAGAGAGCATAATAGATAAAAACACAAGCTTTAAGTGGCCAAACATAAAAAAAAAATCATAAATTGATATTACACGACTGACCAATTTGACTCGAGGGTCGACAGAGTGAAGAAACGTGGTGGGGTACGCAACAAACTGGCCAATGGGACTGGCGGTGGCGCCGGCGATCAACCTGAAAACTTTGTCGGCGGCGAAAGAACCTACGGGGACCCAATGGAACCAATTGGCTGCCTGAGCATTACCATCCCCCTTTGAAGCGCTTGCTCTGACTCTGAGTCTGACGTTCCTGGCCAAAAGGGTTTGCTTCGGCGTGAGGTTTGCGGAAAGGCGTTTTGGGAAAAGCAGGGAACTTGGTGGCGCGGGAGAGACCGAAATGAGGGTGGCATGGTTACAGTTCATGGGTGGGTGAGGTGAGAGGCAATTCGGGTTTGAATTGCCTCACAGACTCTGTGACTTTGCTGTAATCTCCGTGGCGTTGTAATCATGCGATGTTTCAGAATTGGGTCCACTGGTTCAAAGATTGATAACAAGTTAGCTCTCTCTGCTTCGTGTTCACTGTCATGAAAATGGAAACTATGAACAATCCTCAATGTAGATAAAGATTGAAACTTCTTATTATCATCTAACTTGGAGGAATTAACAAATAAATTTTAATATTTATTTCTTTCTTTTCTTTTTTTCTCCCAAAAGAATCTTATTTGGAGAACATTTTTACTGCCAGATTAACCTTTTTTTCTACTAAACTCAACCTAGTAATTTACTTAATATCTGTTTTACTATTTCCATTCCAAAGTGATTACAGAGTGACAGTTTTAGTCTTCAAAATATTTTAAATTTGTTACTGTTCTCAATTTTTAATGACATTAATTATTTTATTCCTAATTTATCTTTAAGTAAATTAAATTATTTTTTATTTATAGCAGATTAATGTAATATTTTATTGAGAAAAATGAGATTATTTTAAGAAAATTATTTCAAAAATAACATTCATTACTGTTAATAATCGAGAAAAAAAATCAAGTGAACAAGTTATGAAATGACCATGTTGTCGCATTGAAGCCATGTTGGTTACACCATATCTTAATTTTGGTGTTGACATACTTCCATCAACAAACCCAATTTTGTTCATAGCACCGAGAGCCATTAACATGAATAATAGTTGAATGCACCTTAGAGCTTCTGGTTGAAGAGCTATGATATCATAACAAATATATTCATACAAAAGATAATTGAATCCTGAAAGATGAGTTAGACAGTATGATAGAGCGAGAGAAGTAAACGATCAACAATGGCTTGATTCCTTCTTGATTGAAGAATAACTAGATATGGACAAGGAGGACAAAAACAGGTAACTAACAGAAGCTAACTATAGTTAAGGCCACACACTTTTTCTTAAAAAATCTAGCACGGTTTGTTAATTGATACCGATCAATTCATTCAATTTCTTACATCTGTACACTTTATACGTCTTCGTTATCAACTAATCTGATTTATTTTTACTGATAAATACGATAAATATTGTTAATGTGTGGATAGTATAATATCACTGATATGTAGCTCACAAGGCAGGCTCACTGAAAATGACACGGTTCTTTTCCATCACCATTAACATGCACACACAAACGATGGCTTGTAATCTCTCGCACCACTTTCCGGTTTGACTCACGAAAGGGTCAATAAATCCTTTCACACAATGTCTGATTAATGTTCCATGTTCTTTACAAGGTTCTCAATATTTTAATTGAGCTAAGTCTTCCCTCCGAGGAAACAGTTGCAATGTAAGAAAAATCGAATGCCTGCAATTCTGAGCTATACAAGCTCAGTTATTTCTAGGCAAAGAAATTATGTGGGGACGCTGAATGTGGCCAAGCATAAATGAAAATTTGTCCTGAAGCAAATAGTACCAACCAAACTTCAGATACACATTGTGAACTTCATATGACAACCATTATAACTGGGCATGGCAACCTCTTTGGTCCAAACAAGTAATGATGTAAAAGGAAAGTGCGAGAGCTTTCCAGCTCCTTACAAACTACAGGTTCCATCCAGAATGCCATCAATCAATAAATTTAGACCTTCAATGCTAACTTCTGAGCTGCAAGAGCTTCAGCCTCCAGAGTTGGCTCCCACAATAGTGTAGTCTCTGCAAGTAATGATGTCACAACATATGGATCCATGTTTGAAGCAGGGCGCCTGTCCTCCAAGTAACCTATGATCAAGAGGATTGCCAAGGTTAATAATTAATCTACAGTAATATTTAACAATTTTAGATACTATAATAAGATAATAAAGAATTACTAGTCTAAATGTTTCTACTGTCTATTCATCTAGTGACCATAAAATTGTTGTGAATGACCTACCTTTGCCATTCTTCTCTGTGTCTCTTCCCACACGGATTGAGCAACCACGATTAGCAACTCCCTGCAAGTTCAATTTTATTAGTATCTTTAACACAAGAAGAAAAACTTCATGCTTGATTATCGTGTCCTTAACACTAATAGGAATTGGCAACTTTGAAAACATACCCAAGAAAATGTGTTGATGCTTGCTGTCTCATGCTTTCCTGTCAACCTTCTTTCATTTCCTTCTCCATATGCACTAATGTGCTCCTTGTGGCGAAGTGATAGATTTAAAATAGCCTTCTTTATTACCTCAAAGCCTCCATCTTCCCTCATGCTCTTTGTACTAAAAGACAAATGTGTTTAACCAACTTAGTAATTTAGTAAATAAAAAAGACACAAGCGAAGAGGCATGGGCACAAACCTGTAATTGGTGTGGCATCCTGCACCATTCCAGTCACCCTATGTTCACCAAAACAATTAGTACAATTAAGATAGGATGATCAATACTGTCAATTAAAACCTTACGGTACCTCTATGGGTTTTGGATCAAGAGAGAGCACAACACCAGCTTGTTCAGTAATTCTCTGTCAGGTCATACCAAAATGTAACATTTTAATTAGAAGATACAAAATTGGATAAGGGACAAGAGAATAAGCACAAAGTATTGTTTATAGGGGACAATCAATAATTTTCAGTTACAAGCAACGGCATGAACCTTTCACCTGCCATCAAACTTCAGAGATCTAAGAATTGTACAAGAATACAGATGGGAAAATATAATAATTCAGGGTTTTCTTTGACCATACTTATCTGCCTCTAAAAGATGAAAGAGTTTAAAAGAAGATTTATGGGCAATAATTGTCCATTGAAAATAATGCATAACTGCAAGCACAATGAGCAATTCTCAGGTACCCACACAAATAATGACAATGTATCAAGCCTCGCGCAAAGAGTCAATTCTTAAATTCACCTGAACATGAACAAGAACCATACAAAAGCCAAAACCTTTGACATCATATTGAACCAAAAGCCTCCACAGAATTAAGATACTGCAACATTCTTTAGGAATTGGTTCTTTCAAGAGTTTAACCTTTGTGTCAAATGGTCCAATAGTGTGTGTGTAAAGGTAGGCAAAGTGAATTACCTCGAGGATGTACCTTGATGCCCAGATATGATCACCAGCCTCAATACCTACACTAGGGCCAACTTGGTACTCCCACTGCAATGTGTATAGAAGAAATAATGAGAAAAACTGATGAGACATTCATTGGACTTAAAAACTAAGGGAAATGCAAGAGATGTACCTGCCCAGGCATAACCTCCCCATTGGTGCCACTGATGTTAATTCCAGCATATAAGCAAGCCTTGTAATGAGCATCAGATATATCACGTCCAAATGATTTATCTGCCCCAGCACTGCAATAATAAGGACCCTGAAATATGAAAAAAATAACTAAATCCTCGTAATGAAAGTGACATATTGCATGGAGTAGGAGATCAGTATGAGTGACAGTTTCGTATGATGTAAAAATGAACAAATTGAACTACATATAAGTAAGAAACACCCAAAAACTGAATTTCTGAAGGCCCTCGGAGCCCGCCACCCTGGGAAATGTGAATAAAAGCCAGAAGAAATAAAAGAAGTGACATTACCTGAGGACCAGGATAGCCACCAACAGGCCAACCTAAAGGCCATTTCACATTTGTTTGAAGTAAGGTGTACTCTTGTTCTATTCCATACCTTTGAAAAATCAACATACAACATTAGCACCTTATCTGTTAAGATTGTAATTCAAGACCAAAGTTCAGTTATCTTCTACAGTAAGCGTACTATAATCAAATGAAGGAAAAAGGTCAGTCATGATTTGGTCATGCATCAGAAGAAATATCAAACTTGTCAGAATTTTAGCTGCCACTATTGCTCGTTAAGTCGTTATCTATTTTTATTTTAGGTCATAAACCATCATGCATAGAAGTTGTGCATATATCACAGTATTAAGTACCCAAGCGCTCCGTAAACCCAATCTCAAAAGCTAGTTATTAAGGTTAGGCATCAAGATAAGAAATGCCAAACAGGTCAGAATTTTAATTGACATTATTACTCATTATCTATCATATCACACTATTCAACAATAGTTGGTATTAACACTGAACCGAAAAAAAACAAATAAATAAATTATTTTATGTGTAAAGATAAGAAGAAATATATATACCATGGAACTTCAGCAATGACCTTCGGGTTACTGAAAACTTCAGCAGCTCTGTGGCGCTTGTTTGTAGGGATAGGTTCACCAGCAGGTGTGTAAGAATCACAAATGACCTTTGCAAAACAAATATCAGGTTAACTTGATAATATCTGTGTTTTAATTTGAACCAACATGGCATGAGACATCATTCGAACATAACATTCCTTACCAAAATATTGTTACCACCACGGAAAGGATCTTTGAAAATTGCCTGAGGACTAAGATAAAAAACAGATTCAAATTAAGATTGCAATGTCGTAGAGTTAGCAAGATTAACAGAAGGATGAGTGCCAAAATTCTTACTATAGGATTACTTCACTATCTTCACCGGGTGCCTGTCCAGTACTAGATCCATCATAGTTCCATTTAGGAAGCTCAGAGGGATCTTCAACAGGCCTTGATATTGTCTAAAAAAATGAAGTATAGGGTTATCATGAGTATCATTAAATAATTCAAATGACAATGGTAACACTAATTTCTCTTATCCTGTTTATAACATTATAAATAACATACTCTTGATTTACTGCGCACATCAATTCCTGTCCCCCCAATCCTGTTTCAAAATACAAAAAATCAGTTTTAATTACCTGGCATTGTCAACCATGAAATACTTAGGATATGCTTCAACAAACTTCTCTATAAACACTTCTAAGAGACAAAAATGAAATAACTTTCTCCATAAACTAAAATTAGTTTATGCATAAATTAAAATTAACTTAAAAATAATATATACGAGAAAAAAAATACACATTAATGCATGTGTAAGCTAATTTTTTGACTTTCTGATAAGTTTGTTTCGTTTTGGCTGAATCATTGACTAATCCTTGAAATTTAGGAAGAATTTGGTTTTGGAAAAAATCATTTTAATCTCTCAATTTCAGTGTTGAGGGAGTAAGATTGTTTTTTCTTCAAACTTGAGGGGCTAAATATTTTTTTTTTTTTAATTTTAAAAGACTAAATCCGGATTCCCCTCAAATTTAAGAGACTAAACATGATTAAGTCCTTAAATTTTAATTTTTTTGGTATTAGAAGTGTAGAGAAGTTTGTCCTTATATTCGATGAAGTATGACATTCAAAGGCAGAATAAAGTGAATACCAAATGTACTCAGCAATTATCTTGTCCGTGAATGGAGTGATATCCAAATTAAGTAGACCCTCCAGCCTGTTGATGGTGCTATTGTCAGACTTAACTGCCATTACTCTAAATTTAGCAGAACTGGTTTTCTTATTTTGTTTCATCAATAAAGAACTCCACGTGTTTGATGTAATGGGACTTGCATGAGGAGAGGACTTTGTGATTCTCATCTGCCATTGTGTAGAGGGAGCCAAAATCTGTGCCATGTTATGCAGTTCAGCTCTGAAAATGATGAGAACCCCCAGACAGAAAATGAATCAAATTAGAATACATGATACAATTTTCTGTCTAATATTAAATAAAAAGTATACTACACAGAATTATAATTTAATGCATAACGTTTGTCAGCTATTCTGCAACCACTAACAAATGATGACTAATGAAGCCAACCATAAAATCATTCTAATGTAAATGAATCAATCCTTCTTAAAACTAACTTCAGCGTGTGAAAAATTGCCAAATCATAAAACCTTCCCCTCCCAGAGGGAAAAGAATCAACGTGGGCTACATACAATCATTGTGATAAATCACCAAAGAGCATTATAATCTAGAAAGTGACATTTATCTACATCAACCATACCCAAATGATGACTACTTAAGATCATACTGAAAATTAAATAAATTTCTATTCGAAAACATGACATTCCAATCTGAGTCACCGTCACACGCTATAAGATGGGACTTGCATAATATCAGATGATATGAATTAAATATGTTTATCTAACCAATGTAGAAGAGAGTATAATTGACTAAAAATTTGATTTGGACTTCAGACTTAGATCAGCATTTATCCATCGTTACCACAGGACCAATCTTAGTCTTAAATCAAATCCTGAATACCCTCTGAACCATTATAGTGGCCCATCTTTCACTGCTACTTCACCTTATCCTTGTCGGCTAGTTTAAGAAGTAAACACTATGGGAATTAAAAATTCCCCGCTTTGGTAGTGCATAATATGAAAATTCAATTTGCTTGAATAGAAAATGGCAACCTTTTTAATCGTTAGAAGTCATACATACAATGACGAAAAAGTGAGTTAAGCTGATAAATAAAGCCACGTGTGTGAAACAACAATTTGAAGCAAACTCCTTGTAAACCAACCAGGTCTGCAAAAACATCACCAAATAATAAAACAAACCACGTTTTTTTATTTTTTATTTTTTATCTTCTTCATTTATAACATAAGCATTGTAATTACTTGACCAAAAACAAAATCTGGGATTTGATGAAAGAGCAGTAGAGATCACATTCTGCAGTTGTTCAGCACTCACCAAACCTGGCTTTTCAAGCCTCATACATTTTCATAATTTACAAAAAAAAAAAATACCTTTGAAGTAATGATAAAAAAAATGGTGATGGGAATGCGATGATGAGTGAAACTTTACTAAGGGATTATTCCAGAGCAAAAAATCTCGTGACCACTGTATCAAAAAGCTAGCTGAACAAAAACAGAATCACAGGCACAGAGAAAAAATAAATAAATACTAAATATGTGACCCTTTACGCTTTTGCCCCTCAGAAAAGAGTTTGAACGCAATGACGCAGAGAAACTCACCAATACAGAGTAGAAAAATGGGGAAAGGTGGGAACTTGGGAAGTGGGTTGAAATGAGTCTGCGTGTGTCTCCACCTGAGACACTGTGGGAAGAGCAGGTATAGTATATCAGAGTATGAGAGACTGGTGTAAAATAGGGGTTGGTGGATACAAATTTTCTTGGCTTTTCTAAAACCGATAGGGGTGTGTTACGAGTGGATGAAATTTGTTTTTGGTCCCTTAAAGACCACCAAGAGAAGCTTGCACTCCAAATGTTACAGATAAGGTTCTTCTCAGACTACCTTTTATTTTTTCTTTCAACATATTATGCAAATACCTTTTTTTAAATCATAACATTACATCACATGTTGCAGGGGGAGTGAGTTTTCTACTTGATTTATAGTAATCACAATGATTAAGAAATATTTTGCAGCTTGTTTAGATCTTGGATTCACTTCTTCACCCGTGATATGGCAGTTCCAGTGTGGACTTTCCTATTTCTAATAGTTATTGTATGAATGGTATATCATAAGATTATTTTAATAAGGGACATTTTAGGTATTAAAAAAATTATAAAATTTCATATATAATTAATTTAAATTTCACGATGTTTGTTTACGTTAATGTTTAAGAAAAAATTTACTTGGAGAAATCAAAGTGAGATTAAATTATATGTGTACTGTGAAACTATGTATGGAAGCATTATACTATGATACAATAATTATTATAGTAAGAGGTGATTTTGTTTGGCGCTTTGTCCCACTTTTGCTTAAGTATCGGAGAAATCTAGATTTTGTTGCGTTGTTCATACTTAGATTAAGTAAGCTGTTCTGTCTTTTGTGGAGTAAAATATCACTTACAAGCACATCAGATTTTAAAAAATTGAATTAAAAAATATAGAAAGCGCGTTTTGCTTAAAATACTTTTCTGATCCTCTTTAAATAAAAAGTTCAGTTTTGTATAAGAAAATACTTTTGCTAAAAAATTGATCTCACTGCATCGTATTCTATCCATTTTCTATGCGTCAGTTGAGTTTTGTTTATAGTTTATTAAATTACTATTTTAATTTTTAATATAATATTTAAAATTTTATTTTAATATTATCCTAATACATATTCAAACTAATATGATTGTATTCATTGTTAATGTTAATTACAAATATCAATTTGGTGAGACAGAAGTATCAGCCTAATGTGGGTTGAAATTTAGCTGACCTATAATGAATACGTAGGATGACATTGACTCTATTCTTGTTTACGTTTATAATAATTAAAAATTTGTAAAAATACGAATTAAAACTTAAATTTGGTCTAAAAATATAAACATCAAAGTTTTTTTTTTTTATCCGTGAAAGTCTACAAGTGTTTTCTAATTAAAAAAAATGCTGAATGTACAGTATTAAAAAATGGGCAGATAAAATTATCCCTTTGATTCATAACATACACAAGGTTAAACTAATAATTTTCTAATTCACAATTAAATTTATATCTTCCAACTTAACTTGAAAATATATTGATTCAACGCTTATTAAGGCAGTGTTTTTTAGCACTATTATTAAGGTCAGCTTAATAGTGATCAAATTGAGTAATGTGCATGAATAATCATAAATTATATCTTTAATATTATTGCAAAAAAATTGACTTAATTATTGTGATTTAAATACACCACATGTAGACTATATCTATGAATTAAAAAGACGTAGTTTAAGACCTCGCTTTTATTGAAAATTATTTTGAATCAATTTTACTCTCTTTATTAAATTAAATTAATTCAAGAGAAAAAATTATAATATATATGGAACATGTTTACTAAAAAAATTATCATAATAACTCGTATTTAAAGTCTTAGACCGACATATTTTTATCATATTTATTTTAATATGATGTTATTAGATCTTATTTAATATATTTTATGACAATTATTTATATATTTATAATTATTAATTATTATAATTCTTATTTATTAAAAATATTGAGATCAATATATAATAAAGTAAACACTCAAACTTATATTTATTTATTATATTATATTATTTTTATGATTTTATTAATTTGAACATATTTTTTTTAACAAAATTATACAACTATTATAAAAAAGTACTCAATCAATGTACGATCTTCTCAAATACTTATCAAAATGCAATTAATGTTAAACAAATACACATATCTAATACTACCAAAAAGATAAAAGTAATATTTAGGATACAAATTACACATAATGGATGGGAATACACGTGGCAGAAAAAAAATACAACACTTTTAAAGTTGATAAAATTAATAATTTAACGGATTGAATTAAATTGAGAAAAATAGATAAAAAAGAAAAATATTAGCTGTAAAAATGTAGGTGCATATATAGCTAGACTTTTGAAAGGGTGCAGGACCACCGAGCACGTGGCTAAATCTTCTAAGTTCGTGTGATGTGTGTGCTTAGACAACAGTCTCCAATACCTTTCATTATTTGTTAAGTGAAGTTAATCACAGGTCCCACTCTTTATTCAGTAAAATTGTATAATCCCTATAACAATTTTTACAATAATATTAATATCCTATTCTTAGGATTTCTTTTAACAATTTAGCAACACATATGCTACATGTAATATTCTTTATAGATGTACAGTAACACGAAGACGAACTTAAAAGAGTTACCTCTTAAATTTGTGCTACAAAACTCTTCTTCTTTGTCTCTAAAACTTTTTTATTCTCTTTCTTTCATTTGTTTTCTAACTTTTTTTGTGATGCTTACTCCGTTTCTCCTCCACACCTGCTCCTTTTTTTTTTTTTTTTTTTTTTTTTTTAAAATTTTTTTTTTTTTTTTTTTTTTT
>Ga0209700_102884_pt1 | contig 34030 bp, 16 predicted proteins | sample SiratroredBW_FD_187528 | JGI IMG/M metagenome (GOLD analysis project Ga0209700, IMG submission 187528) | Root nodule microbial communities of legume samples collected from California, USA - Siratro red BW (SPAdes) (version 2) | ecosystem: Host-associated > Plants > Roots > Nodule | place: USA...
TTTTTTTTTTTTTTTTTGTTTTTTTTTTTTTTTTTTTTTTTTTTGGAATCCTTAAAACATACACTTTATAGGTTGAAGAGGGTGAAAGTAAAGGAGCAAGTCATGTGTTAGCCTGTAGGCTTTACTGTATTTGGTGACGCAGAATATTGTTGTAAACTCCCATTAATTAATGGGGAGACTGTGAAATATATAGATTACTTTTGACAATAGTTTCAATGGTTGTCTTCGAGTTCTTGTCTTGTGGATACTCCTAACAAATATATTCAGTTATCTACCAGATAGTTGAAGTTAACTATAATTTATCTTTTATAGGGAGGAAAATATCATTTCAATGTTAATGATATAGTATTTAATATAAATATGGTACTATTGACTAATGCAATCTACTAAATGTAGAGTGTTAAACTTCTTTGTATTGGTAATTAATTGAGAGGTTTTTCTAAACACTATAATAAAAAGTAGGTTGATACTATTGACATGTGTGTTAAAGGTAGAAGTTATCAATATACTAACATTTGATACAGTGAATTATAATAATGTTCGGTGAATTTTTTTTTTCTATTTTTTTTCTTTTGTCTCTTTTACCATATATAATTTATTTATTTATTTATCAGTATTTTTTTATAAGTCAAAATATTAAAATTTTTCAAATACATTATTTAAGTTAATTAATTATAATAATAAAATTAATATTAATAATATTATAATTCTTTTAAAAATATATTATTATAATTATTATATTGCTATTATAGAAATTGTACTTTTATAATAATTTTAATATCAATTTTATTATTATAATTATTATGACTAATACTTAATCATAGTCATAATTATTATAATAATTTTCTATCCTAATAATCCTTAAATATATTTTTTTAAGAATGATGCCTTTTGTGCAATAAATTTTACACTTAAAAAAAGAAAAACTATTATGAAGGTGAAATTTATTTTCTTTTGTCTTCACAGTTTCTTAACTATCCAAATATATTATATCTTAAATAACATTATAAACTACAGTTGTATTATGTTTTAAATCCGTATAAAAAATCAATCTACTAACTTATAAAGTCCAATTTCAAAATAATTATACTTATCATTCTTTTAATCTTTGAAAACCATATATAAAAAAAGCTCTAAATGTCTCTTTCCTGTCTTTTTCTTGTCTTAGTATAAATTATATATTATGAGTTCTCATATGAATAAAAATATATTTTTCTTATTAGAATGGTTCCTCTTATATCTTGCCGGAAAAAAAAGATTGACAAGTAGAAAGAATGATGCGAAGATAACATCTCTTGAAAATTCAATTTATTTTCCATGTCAACAATCCTCTAATTCTTCACCTAATCAAACAAAGAATTGGCAGCCTAGGCGACCAAAATTACAAATAGTTGTTTATCGCCTAAGCCCTGCCCAAGGAAGTCACATGCCAATAAACAACCATCACTGATGCTATTCTACCTTCACAAAAACTGACTCAGAATCTTCAGTGTTTGAAGGCACTACTTCCTTAGGCTGCTGCTGTGTGGTATTATTAGAGTTCTCAAACACCATTCCCCCAAACCCATATTGCTGTATAATAAGCAGAGAAGAGCTTGAACCAAAATTATTGGATGCCACAATGTCCCCTATGACACCAAGTTCCGGACAATCAGTCCATTTCAGCAACTCTGACAATATCAAACAGTTCCTACCTGCCCCTTGGCCTAAAATATACAAATCATAACCAACTTGGTCAATCTGATTAAGCACTTCAGGAATATCATCACGACACCGAACTTCTTTCTCTGAATACTGTATAGAATCCTCATTGCTCACTGCTTTTAGTCTGAATCCGCTCACATACTCATCATCCAACTCCTTTTGCTTCTCAGTGTCTAGCACCACAGATAATAGTCCATGAGACTCAACCTGTGACATAACATCAACTTCTGCAGCCTCACCAAACATAAGGACCCTCACCACAGATAGTTGCACCCCTTGATGCTTTGACATCCTCCATGCAACAGCCAAGGCTTCACGGTCATCAGGGCCACCAATAAAAACCATAACCACTCGCAAGTTCACTTTGAACAACGACCCAAGTCCACGGTCAACAAAGATTCCAACAGTGCATGGTGCATCTCTCATCACATTGCGGTTTATTTCTTGGAATGCAGTGTTGGATATCTCTAGAATGCCTTCTATGTTTGATTGTTTGTGGAAAGGAAGGATGATCAGGTTTGCTTCTTTCTCCTGTGACACGTTGTAGATGTCCTCGTGAATGGTTGAATAGGAGGATGCAGCTGCAATGGTCTCCACGTTGCTGTGCTCGTTTATGGCTGCGAATGTTTGGAAAATGTTTGTGATGGTCTCCAAGTCTTCCTGTGCTTTGGTGAGGGCTTGTGCACCACCACCACTTTGCTGTTGGTTGTGCTTGTTGATATGGGAAGCCAAAAGGGAAGTGGTGTGTCCACTTAGTTCAACTAGCTGAAGTGCAAACACACGTAGAGGGGAGAGTTTTGTGGTGTGGTATGCTTCAAGGATGTTGATCATTCCTGTGGCTTGCCGAGGGTTGTGGACACAGGCTAATAGTCGCAGTTCTGCTTCTGCTTTTAGGTTTTGTATGGTCTTAAGTTTATTTTGTTTGTATAGCTTTCTTGGTTTGTATATAGCATTGATGATAAGAGGCACCAGCATGGTCATTATCAGAACAGCTATTGTCAGAATTGAGAAGGACTCCACACTCAAAATCTGAGAGCAAAACAAAAATAATGGTCATTTATCAACTATAATTGAGTCACAAAAGAACTATAACTTGATACAACAATTCTAAATAGGTTGAGTAAGTAACATTAATTAATGTGTTTTTGTCAATCGTATAACCTCGTTGTCTTCCATTTGATCTTTGTTTAATTTACATTTATCTACTTCAGTATTTGTTTAATCTTCATTAGGCTTATTCTATGTCCATTCATGAAAGCAAACAATTAATGTGATGAAATTAGTCGATACCTGTTTGTCCCAGGCACTGTTGAGCATTAATATTGGTAGGATGCCCTTGGTGTTCATGAGCAGTCCAATGGACAAACCATCAAGAACAGACATACCATAAAACTGAGTGGCTATAACTGTGCTTAAAATCTTTGGGAGGAATGAGAGGAGCAAAATGAACAGCACCAGGCCTAGACCTTGAGTTTTTATGACATATATTGCTCTGAGCCTTATGCCACAGCTACCAAAGAACAACGGAGCCAGATAAACAACCCCAAAATCCTCTGACCTCTCTATGAGCAAGTGAGTAAATTTTCCACGAGGTATCATTATTCCATAAACCAGAGCCCCAACAACAGGGTGTGTCCCTAGGAGATCCGTGACCGCTGCAGAAGCATATGCTCCCATGACCACAAAGAACAACCCATTATTGTCCCACTCATTTTGATTGGTTTTGCGCACTATTATCTCCACCAAATAAGGACGTATAAGAACGAAGCAGAAAAGCACATAAACTATAGTGCTCAGCACCGAGTAGATGGCACTTGCACCGTGTATGGCAAATGGAACCAACATCGCAAACATGACCCAATTGTAGAAGTCACTGATCATGGCTGTTGTTAAGGTCACTCTGCCAAGTCCTGTGTAGAGGAGCTTGAGATCTGCAAGAATATGACTAACCATAGGAAAACCTGTGACACTCAAAATTAAGGTCCAAAACATATAAGCCTTAGGCGTGTCGAAATTTGCCCAATACTCTTGTGGTCCCTTGTACATTTTTAGAGCCAAAGCATATATGAAACCCCCACATATCATTGGAATCACAACGCCAGCAATGGCAATGCTTGTGGCCTTCTTTCTTCCTCGTAGGATTGTGTCAAAATTCATGTCCAGACCAGCCAGGAAGACCGAGTAAATAAGTCCCACGTATGATATGGTTTCAGTTGTTAGGATTGACTTCAAAGGGGTGAGAACCTCAGATAAAGCTGATGATCCAAATAGTTCTGGACTGATCAGAATACCCATCTGTTAACAATAATTACCCACAAATTAATCACACTTAGGACAAAACTTACGTGCAATTTCTGTAAAGTTTCATCGTGATAATTATAGCATAATCCGTTAATACAAACCTTTGCATGATTATCAAAATAAAACTATAATTCTGATTGGAAAAATTACTAACAACTTCTATTTAACTGTATGTAGGTTTTATGTTGTTCTCTAACTATGTAAGTCAAAGCTTTATTATACGTGCATTATCAGGTAAAATGAATGCTAAAAGCACCTAATTAATCACATCTAAATTTGGTTTTGTATATATGCATGGTTGAAATGCAAGTATGAGAGCATTGAAAGAAGCAGATGCACTTGCCAAAATCTCAGAAACAAGACGTGGTTGGTTTAAGGGTTTGAGGACATAGTACAAAATACGAGTGGATAACAACATGAAAGCAACTTGGGCTGCCAAGGTAGGAAGGTAGAAGAATAGAACGGTTTCACTTTTCCATATCTCATTGGCATTTGAGACATCTACGTCGTAACATCCTGTAGTTACGCGTCGTTTTAAGTATTCATCTTCCAATCCTTGATCAATCATGGCTGCTTTCTTTTCACAATGTGATGAATGTTTGTGATTGTGACGATTGGGTTTTCCTTTGAAGTCTGAACAGTGCTTTTGTTAGAGACCTTTGTCGGCAACATAGATCAACCACCGAATGATAATGGCATGAATTGAAACAGAAAGAAGCATGCCATGTTTCATGTTAAGGTTTACGTTCTGTTGGGGAATCGATGTCATTTGTCATTAGGTAGAAATCCAGTTACAGACTCTTAACTGTTTCCCTATTTCGGTCACATTTCCTATGAAGAAACTAAACAACCTTCAAGGATTCTTTTAGCTGTTATACCTATGGATTTTCTAATCCCTACCTTTGAAATGCACTATATAAAACCTACCTTTAACTGTCCAAATAAGAACAACTCACTTATATAGAAAATAGTCCATAATTACATCTGCGTCGGTTTAAATTAGCAAGTGTTTACTAATATGACTAATTTCAGAGACATAACTGTAATAGTCATCATTATCAATAATAATAATAATAAATATATATGATTATCATCAATACTCAAATTGTATTTATCAAACATTTAAAATTAATATAATCTAATCTTGCTCAAACTTTAACTTTATATATATTTATATATCAAATTCAAACAAGTAACATTTATTACCGATCCTATTTCAAAACAATTCTAATTTCCTCAACAACAAATCATAAAGATAAATTTGAAACTAAACTGATACATATTAATTCTGAAATATCAAGTATTACATACAAAACATCTATCGACATAAACAAAAAACTAATTCAAGAAAAAAAAAATAGTATAACAAAACTTACTTTAAATAAACTTTTAATTATACTTATCTAATTTATTTTTATTTTATTACCAATTTCAATTTATATTGCTCTTTTTTCTTAATTAACACCAATTTGGTATATTTTGTTTTTGCTGTAACAATTCCATTATAATAATATCTTCATTAACTGAATAACATAAAATATCCATAATATATTTACTCACAAATATACAAGTTGTGTGTGTTTTGTTATAATATTAAATACTTAATCTAATCTAATTAAAAACATCAATTGATGACTTCATTGAAAAATAAATATACATTGATGCAATTGATTTACGGTAATAAAACTTTTTAACAATACAATTCAATATCATAATTATATTCTATAAATATTTAATAGTCATCATTAAACAAAAACAAGTCATTTGATTACATTTTCCAATATTTTCAAAAGCATCTTAAAGTATTTCAACATTTCTCCAGAAATATAATATCTATCTAATATAACATACTATGAAATAAATCATAAATTACATACGAAAATTAATATGTAAAATTTGTATTACATACAAATTTATATTCGTATTACATATAAATTTATATTCGAATATAAATTCAGTATTGCATACAAATTTATATTCGTACGTAAAATCAGTATTATATATATATATATATATATATATATATATATATATATATATATTTATATATATATATATATTTATATATAGATTTAGACTAAATTACATACGGATTCAATTCATACATAATACAAATATTTAAATTATTATTATTAACATTCTTAATATTATTATTATTAATCTTAATATTATTATTAATAATGTTAATATTATTATTATAATAATTAGTATTAAAATTAAGAATATTATTATTGTTATTATTATTAATATTATTATAATTAATATTATTAACATTATCATTATTAATATTGTATTGATGTGAACCGGTATGTTAGAATTTAATAGACAGGTTTAGTATAAGAACTTGAATTTATTGAAAAGTACGGTTTTAGGTAAAATATGTGATAGGGATAAGCAGCCCACTTTTATGGAAGATAAGCTGCAGAGACACCACAAGGGAATAATAAATCTTGATAAGTCTAATAGTTGGTTTAATCAAGAATTCAGAAGATTCACTATCACCAAATTATCTTATTATTCTTTCTCTTAGTTCTCTAAGCTCATTACATATGTAATTAAAATAGTCTTTTTCATATGATTGTCCTTCAATTGGACTTGTAAGACAAAGGTTATTGGGTTTTTTTTTAATCTTTGGATTCTGAACTTTATTTTTCACTTCGTGGACTTGGACTTTATTTTTTACTTGGTGGACTTGGACTTTCTCATCATGAATATTGTGAAATTGATCTTAGATGTTCACATCAAATATTATTATTAATGTTGATATTATTATTATGATTAAGGTTAATAATAACAATAATAATAATAAAAATACTAATTAATTATATTATGACAAAAAAATTATGTGATATAATGATAAGATAAGTTCAACATGTAAAAGCCTTAAGTTTGATTTTCATTTGAAATTAATAATACTAAGAATATTAAAAATAATAATAAAATTAAAAATGTAAATAAAATTTATTTGTAAATTACATACAAAATAAATATGTAAAGCAGCTATATATACATTTTATCAGTAATTTTAGTTTTTTTTAACATAATTCTTCCTATAATTTGAATCTATTCAAATAAACTGTCCGCTGTATTTACAGTTTCGCATAGTTTAGATTAGAAAATAATAATAATATAAGTGCACTTTTTCTCTTAAATCTTTGATATGCTCTTCAAAATAAAATCATAACAAAATGATGAGTTTAAGACAATATTCAGATATAGTGATTAATTCTAATAATATTATTTAAATAGATTTAAGGTTGAAATACAAAGTAAATTAATTTATCTTTTTGTTTAAAAAAAACAACTTAATATTTCTTTTACGTTTGTTTACCCTGCTTTCAATAATATTCCTATATATTTATCTAGGATATGTTTTTTTTTGTTTACTTTGCTTTCAATAATTTTATTTTTTTTTTACAGTTATTTACCTTTAACTTGCTTTTAATAATATTCTTATATTTATCTATGATACTTTTTAAAAGGCCTTATTGGCTTATTGGTTGTTTAGGCGGTCACTGACCTTATTGGTTGTTTAGGCGGTCACTTTAATATCTGACACATAATTATGTTGCTATATAAATGCTTCATCAACAGAAAATATCAATTAAATTGACATATGCTCTCGGTAGATATATTGTAGTGTTTATTTTTTTGAATTAAATTTAAACTATAGAATGTTTATGATTAGTTTGTGGGACATAAGAATAATTTTGCAATAAACAACATGAAAAATACATAATTATGAAAATTAATAAATATTTGAAATAATGATTTTTAATGAAAAAAATTAGTTTAAATTAATTTTAAAACTTAAATTGTCCATTATATAAAAAAGAATATTTGTAAAATAAAATTGTAATTTATATAAATTATCGTGTAAACATGTTTATGTATGTCTATGTTTAATCAATTACTTCAATACTAATTTTTTGAATACTTAAAATTTAACAGGTTAGGTGATAAACTTTCAATTATTAACTAATTTTGTATCTTTAAATTTTTATTTGTTTTAATATTTTTCTGATAAATGCATTGTACTCTATTAATTTTGATAATAATATAAAATTTATAAAAAATTATATCATGTAACTTTATAATATACCATAATCTATATTTATAATTATTTTTAAGTTATTAAAAATAGAACGTACTACAAAAATAACAACTAAAGTGCAAGAGAGTTAATAAGTTAATAAACCACGTTATCTTATTCTATACAATTGGTGAACAACAACATTTAATTTCTCTAAAAATACAATGAAAAATGAAAGGGGATGTAAATATGTTATCCTTTCATTAAAAATTTTGTATACATCACACTTAAATAATTAATAAAAAATGTTATGACCAAAATGTTACCCTATAATACTTTAATGGTGTCAATTAAATATGAATAAATAAAAATAAAAAGAAAAAAAATGAAAATAAAAGTTAATAAATAATTGAAAAAGTCAAAATAAAAAAGTAAAGAAAGTGTGAAAACTTATAATTTATAATTATTAATTAAATTAGTTACCTATATATTATAATATATATTTCAATATAATTTAACTTATTAAAAATATTAAATGATCTATATAAAAATTACCGTACATAATATAATAAGTGAGAATTATTTTTGTTCATTAAGGATTAGAAGTCTAGTAAAATATAATAGGTCCTCATATTTACGGTAACATAATAGACTACTTATTTAACAAATGTTTTTCTTTTTTCTTTATAAAAATATAAAAATGATAACAGGTAGTCATAGTTACGTACATGATATAGTAAATTATAATAAGTAATCATAGTTATCATCCATAATAAGATACTTATTTTTTAAATAACAATAACAAAATTAGATATTTATCAGGAGTTGTGGGCAAAGTGATGTAATTTGTTGTCATCTTCAATGAATTTTGCAGTGATAATATTGATTCGGGAGTTCTGGGCCAAAGTGATGTAATTTTTTTTGTCATCCTCAATTAATTTTGCAGTGATGGTATTCATTTAACAGCTTAGGAAAGCAAAATCTTAGTGAAAGAGCAACTTAGGAAAGTAAAATCTTGGTGAAAGAGATAATGAAAATATGTCATATGTTACCAAACAGATATTGCATTATTTAGAAATTCAGAAAACTTAAATTTAGAAGACTTTTACTCTCATGCAGGATAGAGTGACCTTTTTGTCTCATCATAGTTAACGACTCTGGTGTTCCTTTATCATCACCCTTTTGGTGAGTTTTAAAATGAAGATTTAAACCGTTGTACGCTTAAGCCGATACTACAAAGTTATAGAGAATTAATATTTTATTTTAATAATATGATAAACAACTAACAACTCCAAGATTAGAAATTAACATAGGATTATGTTCTATTTTCATACATGTGGGAAGGGACAAAATAGTGACTTATAGTCAATAAAACAACTTGACTGCAACTTTTATAACAATGCAAGGACATTCTTAAATTTAAATCGAACCAAGATTAGAAATTAACATAATTATGTTTTATTTCCATATACGTGGGAAGGGACAAAATAATCACTTATAGTCAATAAAAAAAACTTGACTGCAACTTTTATAAAATTCTTAAATTTGAATCGAACATATAAAAACAGTATTAAAAACACAGTGGACATCCTTACAAATATTTGATAATAGATATTTACTTATTCTTTAGATAACAATAATATCTATCAAAGTAAAAAGTAAAATAAGAAAAACTTTTGTTTTGGTGAATGTGATTTAAGTTGATGAAACAGTAGGCAAGAGAAGACAAATGCTTGAAAAAACTGAGCATATCACCCTTTCTTTCCCTGTTCTTGCTAACGGTGACATCCTATTCCCTTTTGTATCTTTTTAAGGATTTGTTTGTATATGGAGAGTTGTTCCAGATTCTATTTGAAAGTTTCAATCTAGACCACAAGTAAGGAAAACAAATAATCAATAATATCTATAAATATTTATCTAAAATAAATTTCTGTACAGTTGTTTGATTTCAATAATATTTTTATATGTTTATCTATGATAATTATATTGTACTGGTTTATCTAGCTTTTAATAATTATTTAGTGTATTGTTATATAAATTAGATAGTTTATGTTATTTTATGATTGTTCAGTTGAAAATTAGTTTTAATTGAATGCTTTCTTTCTTTATTATGAATTTGAAGTGTGTAAGGAATGAGATGATTAATTATTTTAAAATTTAATCTTAGTTATAGAAATTAAGAGCTTGTAAAATTATGAGTCTTAAAATACAAATTTAGAGAGGCCCATCTTACAAAGTTTTAAAGAAAAATAATATTTTATTTTAATAAAACATGAACAACTATCAACTCCAAGATGATTAAAAATTAAACCTAGGACTATTTCCTATTTTGATACATGTGTGAATGTGGGAAGGGATAAAGGAACCACTTTTTAGTCAATAATGAGAAAATTTGACTCTAGCTTTTAAAGTAACACTATACATTGCAAGTACATTATTGCTTGCACGGACATTCTTAAATTTGAATGAACATGTTTTTTACAGTGTTAAAAATACAGTAAACATCCTTTTAATATAATACTAATAATATTAAAAATAATACTAATAATATTAAAAATAATAATAAAATATTCATTTGAAATTAATAATACTAATAATATTAAAAATAATAATAAAATTAAAAATGTAAATGAATTTTTTATTTGTAAATTACATACAAAATAAATATGTAAAGCAGATACATATACATTTTATCAGTAATTTTAGTTTCTTTTAACATAATTCTTCCTATAATTTGAATCTATTCAAATAAACTGTCCGCTGTATTTATAGTTTCGCATAGTTTAGATTAGAAAATAATAATAATAATATAAGTGCATTTTTTCTCTTAAATCTTTGATATGCTCTTCAAAATAAAATCACAACAAAATTATGAGTTTAAGAATATTTGGATATAGTGATTAGTTCTAAAAATATTATTTAAATAGATTTAAGGTTGAAATACAAAGTAAATTAATTTCTCTTTTTTGTTTAAAAATAAAAACAACTTAAAATAATATTTCTTTTACTTGTTCACCCTGCTTTCAATAATATTCGTATATATTTATCTAGGATAATTTTTTTTTACGGTTGTTTACTTTGCTTTGAATAATATATTTATCTAGGATTTTTTTTTTTCAGTTGTTTACCTTTACCTTGCTTTTAATAATATTCCTATATATTTATCTAGGATACTTTTTAAAAGGCCTTATTGGTGTTTAGGCAGCCACTGGCCTTATTGGTTGTTTTGGCGGTCACTTTAATATGTGAAAGATAATTATGTTGCTATATAAATGCTTCATCAACCTTTCCTATACCAATTAAATTGACACAGGCTCACTCTCTGTATATATGTTGTAGGGTTTATTTTTTGAATTAAATTTAAACTATAGAATGTTTATGATTAGTTTGTGGGACATAAGAATAATTTTGTAATAAACAACATGAAAAATACATAATCATGAAAATTAATAAATATTTGAATAATGAATTTTAATGAAAAAAATAATAGTTTAAATTAATTTTAAAACTTAAATTTTTCATTATATAAAAAAAAATTATTTTTAAAATAAAATTGTAATTTGTATAAATTGTCATGTAAACATGTTTATGTATGTCTATGTTTAATCAATTACATCAATACTATTTTTTTGAATACTTAAAATTTAACACGTTAGGTGATAAACTTTCAATTATTAACTAATTTTGTATCTTTAAATTTTTATTTGTTTTAATATTTTTCTGGTAAATGTATTGTACTCCATTAATTTTGATAATAATATAAAATTTATAAAAAATATAGCATGTAACTTTATAATATACCATAATCTATATTTATAAATATTTTTCAGTTATTAAAAATAGAACGTACTACAAAAATTACAGCTAAAGTGCAAGATAGTTAATAAGTTAATAAACCGTTATTTTATTTAATTGGTGAACAACAACATTTATTTTCTCTAAAAATACAACCAAAGAATGAAAGGGGATGTAAATATGTTATACTTTCATTAAAAAATTTGTATACATCACACTAAAATAATTAATAAAAAATTTTATGACCAAAATGTTACCCTACAATACTTTAATGGTGTAAACTAAATATGAATAAATACAAATAAAAATAAAAAAATGAAAATAAAAGTTAATAAATAATTGAAAAAGTCAAAATAAAAAAAAAGTAAAGAAAGTGTGAAAACTTATAATTTATAATTATTAATTAAATTAGTTACCTATATATTATACTATATATTTAAATATAATTTAACTTATTAAAAATATTAAATGATCTATATAAAAATTCCCGTACATAATATAATAAGTGAGAATTATTTTTGTCCATTAAGGATTAGAAGTCTAGTAAAATATAATAAATACTCATATTTACAGTCCATAATAGACAACTTATTTAACAAATATTTTCCTTTTTTTTTCTTTTATAAAAATATAAAAATGATAACAGCTAGTCACAATTACGTACATTATATAATAAATTATAATAAGAGACAACTTATTTAACAAATATTTTCCTTTTTTTTCTTTTATAAAAATATAAAAATTATAACAGGTAGTCACAATTAGGTACATTATATAATAAATTATAATAAGTAATCATAGTTACCATCCATAATAGATACTTATTTTTTAAATAACAATTAAATAAAAATAACAATAATTAGATATTTATGGGGAGTTGTGGGCCAAAGTGATCTAATTTGTTGTCATCTTCAATGAATTTTGCAGTGATGGTATTGATTTGGGAGTCGTGGGCCAAAGTGATGTAATTTTTTTTGTCATCCTCAATTAATTTTACAGTATTCATTTAACAACTTAGAGAAGCAAAATCTTGGTGAAAGATCAGCTTAAGGAAGTAAAATCTTTTTGAAAGAGATACTGAAAATATGCCATATGTTACCAAACAAAGGTTGCACCATTTGGAAATTCAGATGACTTTTACTCTCATGTAGGTGGCCTTTTTGTCCGATCATGATTAAGGATTTTGGTGTTCCGTTATCATCTTTTTGTGAGTTTTAAAATGAAATCTTTTTGTGAGTTTTAAAATGAAAATTTAAAACGTTTACGCTTAGGCCGATCCTACAAGTTTTAAAGAAAATTAATATTTTATTTTAATAAACTGATGAACAACTATCAACTTTAATATTAAAAATTAATATAGGATTATGTCTATTTCCATACGTATGAAAGGGACAAAATAATCACGTCAATAAAAAAAACTTGACTGCAACTCTCATAACATTGCACGGACATTCTTAAATTTGAATGGAACATACGAAAACAGTGTTAAAAATACAGTGGACATCTTACAATATTTGATAATAGATATCTACTTATTCTTTAGATAACAATAATTTCTATCAAAGTAAAAAAGTAAAATAATAAAATTTTTTATTTTGTTAAATGTGATTTAAGTGGATGAAACAGTAGACAAAACAAGACAAATCCTTGAAAAACTGAACATATGTCGCTTAACACAAGCAGTACTATTTGAAAATTCTGATGCCATGATCATGGTTAAGAACTTAACCACTTAGGTATGCTGTCATCGTTATCCTTTCTTTTTCTGTTCTTACTAACGGTGACATCCTATTCCCTCTGTATTTTTTTTTAAAGTATTTGTTTGTATATGCAGAGTTGTTTCAGTTTGTATTTGAAGAGTTCCAATTTAGACCACAAGCAATGAAAACAAATAATCAATAATATTTATAAATATTTATCTAAAATAATTTTTTTGTACAGTTGTTTGATTTCAATAATATTTTTATATGTTTATCTATGATAATTATTTTGTACGGTGGTTTAACTTGTTTTTAATAATTATTTAGTATATTGTTATATAAATTAGATAATCTATGTTATTTTATGATTGTTCAGTTGAAAATTAGTTTGAATTGAATACTTTCTTTCTTTATTATGAATTTGAAGTGTGTAAGGAATGAGATGATTAATTATTTTAAAATTTAATCTTAGTTATTGAAATTAAGAGCCTTAAAGAAAAATTGTAAAATTATGACTCTTAAAATACAAATTTAGACTATTTCACGCTTAGCGGATCTTACAAAGTTTTAAAGAAAAATAATATTTTGTTTTAATAAAACATAAACAACTATCAACTCCAAGATGATTAGAAATTAGACCTGGGACTATTTCCTATTTTGATACATGCGTGAATGTGGGAAGAGAGTAAGTAGCCACTTATATAGTAAATAATGAGAAAATTAAACTGTAACTTTTAAAGTAACACTATACATTACATGGATATTCTTAAACTTGTATTGAACATGTTAAAACATCTGTCACGAAAGTGAGGCTGCACCATTTGAAAATTCTGATGGTTTTTAATCTCATGCAGGACTGCTTTTTTATGTCCACACCGACTGGATCATGGTTAAGAACTTGGGTGTGCTGCCATTATCATCCTTATCTTGCTGTTCTTACTAACGGTAACGTCTTATTCCCTCCTCTTAATGCTTCTTTAAGGATCTGTTTGTATCTGCAGAATTTAACTTTTTATGTCTTTTTTTAATGTTTTTTAAAGTCTCCTTGTATCTGCAGAAATAATTTGTTGTCATCTTCAATGAATTTTGCAGTGATGTATGTATTTAGCAGCTGAGGGAAGCAAAATGGTGGTGGAGGAGATACTGAACATATGCCATATGTCACTAACAGAGACTTCACCATTTGGAAATTCTGATGGCTTTTACTCTCATGCATTCAAGGATTGAACTTTTTGTTTGTACCAACTGGATCATGGTTAAGGAGTTTGGTGTGTTACCTTCCACTTACTGTTCATCATCACTATTTCTCTTACTGTTCTCTGTTCTCACTAATGATGATATTCTCTCTCTGTATATTTTAATGCTTTGAAGGTCTGTTTCTATATACTGAGTTTTACTTATTTATATATTTCTAATGTTTATTTAAGAGTTTATTCATATCTCAGAGTTCACTGTAGATCACGAGGAAGCGAAAACAAACAACAACTAAATAAAATAAAAACATATAAAAACCAATAAAAATTATACCTTAATTTTCTGCATAAAAAATAACAGATTCACAAAAAAAATTATATAACAACACATAATCTAAATATATATATATATATATATATATATATATATATATATATATATATATATACAATAAATGTTACACTTTGTAAGATCATAAATACTTTTAATATAATTAATTATGTCAGTAATTTTTATGTTTTTATTATAATAAAAATAATAGAAAAAATTATTTAATTTTTAGTTATTGAGAATAAAAGGTACAAATTTTATAAGTGAGATGCAGGACAGTTAATAAGGCAAGTTATTTTATAAAGATAGGTGAATATTAATCGGTTACATATATTCAGTTTTTTAAGGTAAAAATGAGGGTGGGAAGGCAAAAATGAATGAATGTCACTACAGTAAATATTATCAGGATTATTTATGTAATTTTTTAAAATTCAATTATAGTTATAAATGATATATTAACAAATACTATTTCAATTTTTAATAACACCAAATAACTTTAAATTAATATAAAATTTTATAATTATAAATGATATATTCACAAATATTATTTCAATTAACACCAAATAATATTAAATTAATATAAAATTTTATATACATGCACAAATGAACTTTCAATTTAACAATAAATTATAAACAAAATTAAAGAAACATTGAATTTTGTAATATTTAGTATATAAATTGTATTATCATATTTAATAGTTTCATATATTATTTACGTTTTTACCATAGGTCTTGATTGACTATTTGGTATATTGTCCTATAATTTAGATAATCTTATGTTTATGATGGTTCACTTGAAAATTAGTTTTAATTGAAAAAATTCTTTCTTTCATATATATCTTTTATTAGTAAAATATAGGATTTGGAGTTTATTATGAATTTGAAGTGTAATTATAGAAATTAAAAGTCTTAAAAAATTGTAAAATTTTGAGTTTTAAAATAAAAATTTAGACTGTTGTACGCTTAGACCGATCATACAAGGTTTAAACAAAATATATTTTATTTTTATACATAGGACTATTCTCTATTTTCATTCAAATGAGAAGGGGACAAAGTAGTCACTTATAGTCAATCGTCAGAAAATTTGGCTGCAACTTTTACAATAACTATAGAACTTTTGATATATTTCACGAACATTCTTAAATTGAATCCAACATATAAAAAACTGTGTTAAAATATTCTGATGGTTTTTAATTTAATATCATGAAAGACTGTTTTCTTTGTCCACATGGTTAAGAACTTGGGTGTGCTGTCATCATCATCCTTTATCTTCCTGTTCATACTAACGGTAATATCCTATTCCCTCTCTGTATCTTCTTAATGCATGTTTCAAGATCTGTTTGTATATGCAAAGTTCCACTTTTTATGTCTTTCTGACATTTCCTTTTAAAAGTGTATTTGTATCTCCAGAGTTACACTGTAGACTACGAGCAAGGAAAACAAATAGTCAATAAATGAAAAAACATATGAAACCACTAAAAATTCGTATCTTAATTTTAAAAGAAAGAAGAGTTTTACAAAAAAAATTATATAACAAACCATATTGTTTATGGTTGTTTACTTTACTTTCAATAATATTTGTATATATTTATCTAAGATACTTATCTTTTATGGTTATTTATCTTGCTTTTAATAATATTCCTATATATTTATCTAGGATACTTGTTAAGAGGCCTTATTGGTAGTTTAGGCTGTCACTGTTAATAATTGAAGATATGACAGATTAAGACGCTCTCTTTGTTGCAGTGTTTATTTTTTTAAATTTAAGTTTAAAATATAGAATGTTTATAAATAGTTTGTGGGATTTAAGAATAATTTTATAATAAACAACATGAAAAATACATAATGATGAAAATTAATAAATATTTGACCGCAACTTTTATAACAATTAAAACTACTTTTGATAGATTGCACAGGCATTCTTAAATTTGAATCGAATATATAAAAACAGTGCTAAAAATATAGATATTCTTAAAACTTTTACTCTCGTGAAGCGAGTACAGATGTGTTACATAAATTGTTTGACGCAGACCTTTTTGTTCAATGCTTATAAATTCTTGTTCGATTTGTATGCTAAGTTATATATACCATTTGCTACTTGTGTTTCTTTTTACCTCTATCAGTCAGTTTCATCATTATACATACTACATGCAGCACATTCTTATACATCATGAAAACAAGGTTCTAGATGTCAATTTATTAAAGTAGAAATGTATGGATAAAGAAATAAATTATATATTATATATTTTAAGGAGTTTTATGAAAACAGAATACACTTTTAAATCATAAAATTAAAAATTATTCATATATTATATTTTTTTAAGGAGCTTTACTTATGAATTATAAAAGTAAGGTATGATTATATTGCCAGTTGTTAAACAAAATTTTATATACCCATGTTCAGATATCTCTTATAATAACATTAAGATGAAATGGTTAAGTGAACTCAAATGGCCTTACGCTATTACCAATAACTAATATTGAATTTGGAAAATATTATAGTGTAGTATAAGTTTAAGTATTCGGACACAAATTATTGTATCTCTAAATTAACGATATTTAATGACGAGAATCTGATAAATAAAATTAAAGTTTTTGTGTGAGAAAAATATGTGGTCTTAGTTATTAAGAATTATGTATTAATGCATACAAATAATGGGGAAATAATTATTTAGAATATTAATCCAGAATTATTTATAATTTAAATTATAAGCTCTGAAGCAAGAAGGAGAGGTAGCATTGGATAAATGTTTATGACATTTTTTTGAAATGTGTAGACATGAGATGTCTTTATGGTAGCCATAAAAGATAACATACTCTTATGTCTCTACCTACCCCACCTAACCCCCTTGTTAATGTTTTTTTTTTTTCTCCAGAAAATTAAAACTTTGTAATAAGTGATTACTATTCATGATCAATGGGTTATAAAATAAATAAGATACTTATCCATTGATGATATATAATTCAATAAATGAGATACTTATTCATTGATTATATATTATTCTCTCCTCCCAGACTTTTACTAACTATTGATATTTTACATTGATATCATAAAGATTATTTAGTTTTTCTCCTCCTTTTTATAGTTAGTTTTTCTCTTTTTTTTTATATTGTATGATTATTTAGTTTCTCTCTTCTTTTTTATATGCTGTCACCATTATCCTTTCTCTTCCTGTTTTTACTGATGGTGACATTCTATTCCCTTTTTGTATATTCTTAAAGCTTCTTTAAGAATTTATTTGTATTTACAAAGTTTCACTGGAAATTATGATGAAGGATTTGTTATTGGTAATTGAGGCGGCCATTGTTAATAATTGAAGATGTGAGATCACGAGCAAGAATTTGTTATTGGTCATTGAATCGGCCATTCTTAATAATTGAATATGTGAGATCATGAGTAAGGATTTGTTATTGGTCATTTAGGCGACCATTATTAATAATTGAAAATATGACATCACAAGCAAGGATTTGTTATTTAGTCATTGAGACGGCCATTGTTAATAATTGAAAATGTGAGATCACAAGCAAGGATTTGTTATTCGTTCTTGAGGTGGGCCATTGTTAATAATTGAAATTGAAGATGTGATAGATAATTATGTTGTTTATGGATGCCTCATCAACATTTTCTCTAACAAAACTTTTTGTCCACGTCAATTGGATTTTGGTTAAGGACTTTGATGCGTCACCTTTCTCTCACTTTTACTATTCATCATCACTCTTCCTCTCACCGTTGGTTAAGAACTTTGGTGTGTCACCTTCCTCTCACTCTCAATGTTCATTGTCACTCTTCCTCTCACCGTTGATCTCACTCTTCCTCTCACTGTTTTCACTAATGATAATATTTCCTCTCTATATCTTTTTAATATTTTAAAGGTCTTTTTGTATATATAGAGTTTTATTATATATATCTTTCTAACGTTTTTATAACATCTATTTCTAATGTTTTACTATAGGTAGACCACGAGAAATGAACACAAACAACAAATAAAAACATATAAATCAATAAAAATTCATACCTTAATCTTCTCAAAAAAAATTTACAAAAATATAACAACACATATTCTAAATATATCATAAATGTATACCCAATAAATGTTATACTTTTAATATACTTAATTATGTCTAATTATTTTTATTTTTTATATTTTATTATAATAAATTAAATAATAAAAAATTAAAAAAAAATATATTTAATTTTTAACTATTGAGAATAGAACGTACAAAAATTACAAAGTGAAGTGCTAGAAAATATAAAGGAAGATTATTTGAATGAAGTCTGTAAATTAATTTTGTTCACTAAAAATATCATAAATTTAGTAAATTATAACAAGCACTCTCATAGTTATTGTACATAATATAATAAATCATAATTTACAGTTACCATACATAATATATTACTTATTTAAAGAATGTTTTTCTTTTAGAAAATGATAGGTTTGAATGAAGTATAGTAAATTAGTTTTGTTCATTAAAAATAATCGGAAGTCTAATAAATTATAATAATTAATAAATGATAATAGGTAGTCATAATTACATTACATAAGGTACTGTTAATTTAAAGAATATTTTTCTTTTTCTTAAATAATAATTTTATAGAAATAGAAAACTAAGATTATTTGAAGGAAAAAGTATAATAAAACTAATGTTTCATTATTGTACGTTAACATACAAAATTGATTAGGTCTATCTTACAAAGTTTTAAAGAAAAATAATATTTTATTTTAATAGGCAAGACAAGACCCGTGCTTAAAAAATTGAACATATATGATATGTCATGGTTTTTAATTTCATAGACTTGGTCCATTCTATTACTATTCTCACTAAGGATGATATCCTATTCCCTCTCTATATTTTTTCAACGCTTCTTTAAGGATCTGTTTGTATATGCACATTTTACTATATGTATCTTGTTAATGCTTCTTTAAGAATTTATTTGTATCAGCAAAGTTTCACTGTAGACCACGAGCAAAGGAAAACAAACAACAAATAAATAAAAAAATATAAAATTAATAAAAATTTATACCTTAATTTCTGAAAAAAAAAATTTACACAAAAGTTTTATTTGTCTATCTTCAATAAATTTGACAATGTTAGTATTCATTTAGCAACTGAGGGAAGCAAAATCAAAATCATGATACTGAACGTGCTTAAAGAGGCTGAGTGGGAGGCTTGTCTTCTTTAGCACAGAGACTGCACCATTTAGAAATTCTGATGCATTTTCTCTCCTGCATGCAGAGGGGAACATTTTTGTCCACACCATGTGCATTATGGTTAAGGATCTGATTTGTTGTCATTATCATCCTTTTTTTGCTGTTCTCACTAATGATGACACGCTGTTCCTCTCTCAATCTGATATTCTTAATGCTTCTTTATTTGTATATGCAGTTTTACATAGCAAGGAAAAACAAACAACAATAAATGAAACAACATATAAAACTAATAAAAATTTTAAAAACATAAAAATTATATAATTAATTATGTTAGTAATTATTATTAATTTTTTATGTTTTTAATATAATAAAATAAATAATAAAATAATGGAAAATTATCTAATTTCCCATTATTGAAAATAGAACGTAGAAAAAGTAAACTGCAAGAGAGAGTTAATAAGCCAGTTATTCTTTTAGTAAATAGTGATATGATTTTATTAATACATTCTGATTAAATCCATTTGTAAAATTGCATGAAAAAATGCATTACAATTTTCATTTCAAACTTATTGCATGTATTGTTAAATCAACATAAAATAATTATCATACCTATATATGATAACTTGGAGGGAGAAACTTACTTTTTCGAAAACAAAGACATCAACTTGCAATATCAACATATGCTATTTAAATATTATGCAAAATATTATTGATAAATACAAATTAAATTAAAAACTACAAAAAGGTCCATAAGATAATTTTATCTAATAAGAAAACTATTTTAACATGTACGAGTTATAAATAATTTTTAATATGATTATATTAAATTAAAATAATTATTATATTAATTATAATTGAATGAGAATATAAAATTATTTAAGTTTTTACATATAATTTATTTATTTGTTTATTTTATAAAATGATGTGGACTTGTTGTTTAATAAAGTACAAAATTCTAAGACTAAAAATATATTATTTTATAATATACTTTTTATCCAATTATAAAAAAATTCATATAAATTATAATTTTCATGATTATTTATGTAATATTTTTTAAAGTTCAACTATATTTGTGAATGATATATTCACAAATATTATTTCAATTTTTAACAACACCAAATAATTTTAAATTAATATAAAAATTTATGTACATGCAAAAATGAACTTTCAATTTAACAATAAATTATAAAAAAATTAAAGAAACATTGAATTTTGTAATATTTAACAAATAATATATTATCACAGGATTTAATAGTTTCAATATATTATTTTATGTTTTTATCAGATATCTTGATTTACTATCTGGTGTATTATCGTATAATTTAGATAATTGTTATTTTATGATGGTTCAGTTAAGAATTAATTTTAGTTGAATAAATTCATACTTCCTTAACTTTCACAAATTTTATTGCTAATCATAGTTACCATCCATAATAGATACTTATTTTTCAAATAACAATTAAATAATTAGATATTTATCGGGAGATGGGAGACAAAGTGATGTAATTTGTTGTTATCTTCAATGAATTTTGCAGTGATGGTATTGATTTGGGAGTTGTGGGCCAAAGTGTAATTTTTTTTGTCATCCTCAATGAATTTTTGCAGTAATGGTATTCATCTTGCAGCCTAGGGAAGCAAAATCTTGGTGAAAGAGCAGCTTAGGGGAGCAAAAACTTAGGGAAGCAAAATCTTGGTAAAATAGATACTAAAAATATGCCATGTGTTACCAAATAGAGACTGCATTATTTGAAAATTCAGATGACTTTTTTACTCTCATGCAGGGTGGCCTTTTTTCGATCATGGTTAAGAACTTTGGTGTTCTGTTATCATCACCCTTTTTCATCACTTTTTGTGAGTTTTAAAATGAAAATTTCATCACGCTTAGGCCGATACTACAAGTTTTAAAAGAAAATTAATATTTTATTTTAATAAACTGATGAACAACTATCAATCCCAATATTAAAAATTATTATAGGTTTATGTTCTATTTCCATACATGTGGGAAGGGATAAAATAGTCTCTTACAGTGAATGATAAGAAAACTTGACTGCAACTTTCATAACATTGCACAGACATTATTAAATTGAATCGAACATATAGAAACAGTGTTAAAAATACAGTGAACATCCTTATAAACAAAAACTTTTATTTTGTTGAATGTGATTTAAGTGGATGTAACAGTAGGCAAAACAAGACAAATGCTTGAAAAACTGAATATATGTTCTATGTCACCGAATAGAAGCGGTACCATTTGAAAATTCTGATGCCTTCTACTACTGCGGATTATTTTATCTACACCATGATCATGGTTAAGAATTTTGATATGCTGTCACCGTGACCCTTTCTTTCACTGTTTTTACTAACGGTGACATTCTATTCCCTCTTCATCATCACCCTTTATCTTCCTGTTCATACTAACGGTAATATCCTATTCCCTCTCTGTATCTTCTTAATGCATGTTTCAAGATCTGTTTGTATATGCAAAGTTACACTTTTTATGCCTTTTTTGACATTTCCTTTTAAGAGTGTATTTGTATCTCCAGAGTTACACTGTAGACTATGAGCAAGGAAAACAAATAATCAATAAATGAAAAAACATATGAAACCACTAAAAATTCGTATCCTAATTTTCTGCAAATATACAAAAAAAAATTTATATAACAACACATATTTAATTTCATAGACTTTGGTCCATTCTCTCATTATTATCATTAAGGATGATATCCTATTCCCTCTCTATATTTTTTCAACGCGCTTTAAGGATCTGTTTGTATATGCACAGTTTTACTATATGTATCTTGTTAATGCTTCTTTAAGAATTTATTTGTATCAGCAAAGTTTCACTGTAGACCACGAACAAATAATAAATATATATATATAAAACTAATAAAAATTTATACATTAATTTCTGAAAATAAAAATTTACACAAAAATTTTATTTGTCTATCTTCAATAAATTTTACAATGTTAGTATTCATTTGGTAGCTGAGGGAAGCAAAATCAAAATCATGACGAAAGAGATACTGAACGTGCTTAAGGAGGCTGAGTGGGAGACTTGTCTTCTTTAGCACAGAGACTGCACCATTTAGAAATTCTGATGCATTTTCTCTCCTGCATGCAGAGGGGAACATTTTTGTCCACACCATGTGCATCAAGGTTAAGAATCCGATTTGCTGTCATTATCATCCTTTTTTTCCTATTCTCAATAATGATGACATCCTATTGCCTCTCTGAATCTTCTTAATGCTTCTTTATTTATATATACAGTTTTACATAGACTAGCAAGGGAAAACAAACAACGATAAATAAAACAACATATAAAACTGATAAAAATTTTAAAAACATAAAAATTATATAATATATCATCACAGGATTTAATAGTTTCGTATATTATTTTTGTTTTTATCAGATATCTTGATTGACTATTTGGTGTATTGTCCTATAATTTAGATAATTGTTATTTTACGATGGTTCAGTTAAGAATTAATCTTAATTGAATAAATACATACTTCCTTAACTTTCACAACTTTTATTGGTAAAATATAGAATTTGAAGTTTGTTATGAATTTGGAGTGTAAAGAATGAGACATTTCATTATTTCAAAACTTAACCTTAATTATAGAAATTAAGAACCTTATAAAATAACAACTGTAAGACTCTTAAAATACAAATTTAGACTGTTTTATGCTTAGGCCGATCTTACAAAGTTTTAAAGAAAAATAATATTTTATTTTAAATTAGACAAAGAACTATTTTCATACATGTCCAATGAACATTGCACGGACATTCTTAAACTTTTATACACTGCACGACATTACTAAATTTGAATAAAAACAGTATTAAAAAAATGGTAGACATAGTCACAAATATTTGATAATAGATATGTACTTATTCTTTAAATAACAATAATATCTATGAAAGTAAAAAGTAAAATAGCAGAAATTTTTGTTTTGTTAAATTGATAGAGTAGTAGGTAAGACAAGCCAAATGCTTGAAAAACTGAGCATAGGTCATATGTTATTAAACAGATGCCACACCATTTGGAAATTCTTCTGATGATTTTTACTCTCATTTAGGATTATAGATGTGTTACATAAAAAAGCATACAAAATCAATAAATTTTCATACCCTTATATGTTTAAGAATATGAACACATAATCAAAAGTGCACTTTCTGTCTGATTTATTGTCACATCAAACAGAATTTGAATAACTAATGTCACCCTCCATGTACTTCATTTTCCACAGGAAACAATGTATTATATTTGTAGTGTGTCAACTCTTTTTCTCACATAGAGATCATATTCAATTGAGTCCATCTAAAAATCAGCATACAAAAAGAGTGTACTTATCTCATGCATATAAAATTCTTGTTTAGTCTGTAGCTGTACACTGTCATATATACCAATTCATCCAATATTCCATTTAAAAAGGATAATTCTACATCCAGCCCCTTCTCTCTGGTTTAGACTGCAAGTGCTCCATATGAAATTGAACTGAAACATTTGAAATTGGTTTGTTACTTGTATTTCATTTTACCTCCACGAGTCAGTTCATCTAATTATACATACTATATGCACCAAATTGTTATACATCGTGAAAACAAACTTAATACCAATTTATTAAAATAAAAATGTATGTATAAAAAAAATTAAAAAAACACTTAAGTGTAAAATTAGAAATGTACTTATACACATAGCGAAATGCGAGAAGAAGTAACCTATTGTGTGTGGCAGTGGCACACACTTATATGCTAATTCATAAAGACAAACATAATGGTAAAATTGCATTTCTTTTTGAATTGTGTAATGTCATTATGGTAGCCATAAAAGATAACCTACTCCTATGTCTCTTCACTGTTCACTCATTCATTTCTTCCTCCTTCCCACCTAACCCTCTCACTGATTTTTTTTTGTTTTAGAAAATTGAAACTTTGTAATAAGTGATTGATTACTTGGGTTATAAAATAAGTGAGATACTTGATTATACACTATCTTCCCTTGCCAGAGACATATATTCATACTATAGGTTTGTCCGTAACTATTGATATTGTACGTTAATCTTAATTTTTCTCTTATTTTTTTTACTAAGTATTGGATTTGAGAGTCATGGCTGATATTGTACGTTATTCATTGTTTTTTTGATTGAATTTGGTGGGAATGCTTTAATTATATTTAATCATATAACTCATCTTAAATTTATGAATGATATTTGAGATATTTAATTAAATAATATTTACATAAGAATTGTAATATGCGTAATTTCAAAAAATTGGTTAACTTACTAAGTTTTGTATTTCTATTTTTCTACTTGACTCTCAATTTAAAACACTTGAGTATTGTTACATATGAAATTTTAAAATATATTTGATAATGTAGTTGATAAATATTTAACTTATAAGTTTGACTCAATAAACTATTTTATCAAATATTAGATATTGGTATTAGTTAACATATATAAAAGATAAATTAGTTTAACTTAAAACTTGGGCTGATAAACTGTGATATCAGACATTAACTAATAGGTAACATTTATAATCGATAAATTAGTTAGACAAAATTCTCAAGTGTTAAGTTTTTAAAATATAGAATTACATAAAAAATACAAATAAATAAATTTTATCATATAAAATAATTATATTTTTTTAAAAAATTATTATGTAATTATAATTTTAAATATTTTAAATAACTAATTATTACATTTTTTTAGTACTTTTGCTTATATTTAAAAAATTATATATGATTTTTTTTATTTTGTCAAGTCATTTAATTTAAATAAATTCATTGAATAAGTATTAATTAAATTTAACGTCTATTTATTTTTTAAGAATTTAAATATGTTTTATTTCTCAATATAAATGGATGTTACATTAAATTTATTTTTTTCAAATTTTAAGTATTTTTTTTTTTATTAAAAGTTGACATGTTGACATATTAGACAGTAAACTACTATATAAAAGTTCAACACTTATCCAAAATTTGCATAAAAGAGAATAAGAAAATAATGTGTTAAATATAATAAAAAATTAAAATAAGTTACCATGTATGAGTGAATTAGCATATAGCATACACTTTAAAAACTCCATAAATAAGTTATTCTAAGTTACCTTAACACAAAGTTCTATATTTATCAATCTAAATTATAATTACTAACTGAATTATTAAATACAATAAAGATATATCTAATACCATGTTATAATAAATTATAAATGGTACCTGTTCATACTTTGTAGTAAATTATTGTATCACTAAAAGATATTAGATGTTTCAATTTGTTAAATAATCAATTTAATAAATAATAGTCACACATGTTGTTTTCTTATACGGGGTTTAAATAGTCTTCGTACAAAATTTGTAATGAAATTTAATTAAGTTTATTAGTTTTGTTTAAATTTTATTAATAACTAAGATAATTAAACATATCAACTCTTTAATAACATGTATGCTTATTGAGAAAATATTAACCTTAATTATAATATATAATTAATTTTAAAAATATTTTACCATTTATTTATTATTTTATAAATTTAAAATCTTTAATTATTTTGAAGGTCAATTATATAAGAACACTAACACTTATTCCAACAGTTTAAAGAAGTTCAAACAAAATTAAAAAAATAAAATTTGTGCAATAAGATTATAAATATGTTTTTTAATACATGATCCAAATATTATTTTCAATACATTTTCTCTCCTGAATTAAAAATAATCTTTTATGATGTTCATTACATATTGATTAAAAATAGTGTGCATTAAAAATAATTAGTATACTTTTAGAGTACATAGAGAAGTTAAGGAACAACTTATGACCATAATAGAACTTTGCTTTGTTTGGTTTTGCGAGGCTGACGTAATAAACCCAACTTTCTCTTCTGTACCCGATTCACTCCTATTCGGGCACAAAACAAACGCTCACTCCCCCTTCTGTACCCGACTCGTCACAATAAATAGTGGCTCAGTTCTCTGTTTTCCTCACTCATTCTCAATTTCTCTACCTCACAAACATGGTTGCCCCTGTCCGACCTCAGTTTGTTCTCTTTGGATCCTCCATCGTTCAAATGAGTTTCGGCCATGGCGGTTGGGGTGCCCATCTTTGTGACATCTATTCTCGTAAGGTATAAACAGTCATTTATTGTATTTTCTTTTACCCCTCAACAAGGTTTCTTCCACTGTTGCTCCACACTACAATTACAATTGCAGCATCATGACATGCATCCTTGTATCACATCTGTGACATCCTTGTATGTCATGTCGCATGCTTTTTTTTGTCTTTTTCAACAAGTTCAGTGGCAGCCTTTTTTCTTTTCTTTTTTTCTTTCACTTTTATACAGAGAGAGCACTTACCAAATCTTCAATCTAAAAAGTTACTGCATTTTTGTGCAAATTCCGATCACACATTTGTGATTTGATGTCTCTAGAAAGTCTTTCCATGTCGGAATGGGAGACAGGATTTTAAAAAAGTATCCTGCCACTGAAATTATTTTAAGTTTTAATTATTTTACCTCAATTTTTTCAAGGGTTTTGGGTGTGTGTCAGCGCAATTGTGGCTGCATCTCTTCATTTTCTGTAATACAAACAGCAACTGCAGCATGCATTTAACTCTTTTAATGAAAATTAACATCAAAATAGTTCTTTCTCTGACTAATTATAACGAGATTGAGGGAGTAAATTTTCTGCATGTCATCTGCTCCAAAGGATTCCGGTTTAGTAGCTTATCTTTGACTTTTTTTTCTCATTAATTGAGTATAATATTCCAAGCAAAAAGTGGATTTGAATGAACTTACTTTCATTACATGAATTACTGTGGATTCAAGCGTGACACCGTGATTGATTTCTCCGAACTTGTTACTATCATTCCACATGGTTAAGTATTCCCTCAGATAGAGGCAATACAGTAAAATAAATCTAATATATCTATATCTATTTGACCTGGTGGTGTCTTCAAATTTTGTACTTTATCCTTCTTAATGGCCTACTAAGCTATGGTCTGGATGACTCCAAGTAAAAAGCCTGTGCAGGGGGGAGATAATAGTACGCATGCACTATCTTCTGTGGGAATGTGTCCAGATCAAGAAACTTTTTCTTTTTGTTTTTCCTTCTCTAGTGAACTGTTGAGAATGGTCATTTTTAAGTCATGATGGTACAATTTTTTTTGCTGTAGGCTGACATAGTGTTGCGGGGATACTACGGATGGAACTCTCGACGTGCCCTCGAAGTCATGGATCAAGTTTTTCCAAAGGTATTGTACCTTAAAAGCAACACTATTCATGTGACAGAACTCAACCAAAATTATGCATTTGGTGTAGCTATTCTTCACTTTATCTTATGTTTGATTGTCTTATGCTTTAGTTTAAAATGATGTATGGGACATAACTCACAGTTTCTTGAAATAATACATGATCCTTTTCTGGTTCTAATGTATTTCTGACTTTCCAGGATGCTGCAACCCAGCCTTCTCTTGTGATAGTTTATTTTGGAGGAAATGATTCCATGGGTCCTCATTCATCTGGCCTAGGCCCTCATGTTCCTCTTGATGAATATATTGAAAACATGAGAAAGATTCTGATTCATATTCAGGTAGGTCTGCTATGTTAATCACTCAGTTCTTTCTTTCTTTTTATAAGTCCACCTAGCCTCTCAGTAGAGACTGATATTTTCTCTTGAAGATACACAGAGAAGTAAACTTTTGATTTTGTCAATATGGAAGCTAAACCATTTCTGTAAACTGTCAAGCTTTAGAAAATAAATTGATTTATTGAAGGACCTTTTGCTGACAAACATAATGTAATGATTCGGATAAATATGAATGGAGAAAACATCTAAAAGAAAAAAGATATCTATGAAAAAACTGAAAAATTATTTGCAGTTATTCAGGAACTCAGCAGATTGTAACTTCTATACTGAAGAAAAATAGATCTTAGACTCGATGTTCTTTGCCTACTATGATGATCATAAATGCATTTTTAAAAGTAAAACTATTATTTGTAATTTGATGTGAGAATGTTGACTGTCAGGGTCTTTCTGAGAGGACTCGGATCATTGTGCTCAGCTGTCCTCCTGTGGACGAGGAAAAACTGCGTGCAAACGCTAGGTAGCCTGAAGATATATTTTATTTCACACTTTCAATTCTGTAGTGTACATATATTCAGTTAATCACTAAGTTCCAATCTTAACTCTTTATTTCCCTTTCTTAATCAGTCCAGTACTTAGTGAGCTGGTAAGAACCAATGAATTGTGCCAAAGCTACTCAGAAGCTTGTATTAAGCTATGCAAGGAACTGGATGTCAAAGTTGTTGATCTCTTCACTGCATTACAGAAGAGAGATGACTGGAAGAATGTTTGTTTTACGTAAGTTTCATTACCTCTGGGATTTATCTTTTATTCTTCTCAAATACTATGATATTTCAGAATGGTGTTATGTTGCAATCTAATTGTTTAATACCCAAATCCTTTAGTAGCTCTTTGCCAGTATCTTCAATAATATATTGACATCCATCTATATCCTCAATAATATAGAAAAATCTCAAAGATTGAAGGATGATTTCTGTCTTAATTTCCATGTCTGAGACACTAAATTGATGCACATATTCTATGTGAGTTATGGGCCAAAGTGATGTAATTTGTTGTCATCTAAAATGAATTTTGCAGTGATGGTATTCATTTAGCTGCTGAGGGAAGCAAAATCGTGGTGAAAGAGATACTGAATGTGCTTAAGGAGGCTGACTGGGAGCCTTGCCTCCACTGGAAATCCTTGTCCACCGAATTTGCAGAAAACTCACCATATGATCTGGTTGCTGCTGATGGCAAAACTACACTGAATCCTTCTGAGTGGACTTTTTACAGAGAGATTCAGTGGGATTAGGTTGTTAGGTTATCGACCTTGATATTATCTATTTGTCTGATTTCCATTCATGTCTGTCAAATCCTACAGGATTTAGTGGTTTCTTATGTTGTTTACTTATTTATCAGTATTTATCAGACATCTTGATTTACTATTTGGTGTATTGTCTTATGATTTAGATAATCTATGTTATTTTATGATGGTTCAGTTGAAAATTAGTTTGATAGAATAGATTCTTTCTTCCATAGCTATCTGCAAAATTTATTGGTAAAATATAGAATTTGGTTATGAATTTGGAGTGTATAAGAAATGAGACAATTTATTATTTCAAAACTTAAAACTTTAATTATAGAAGTTAAGAGTCTCACAAGAAAAAAAACTGTAAAATTATGAGTTTTAAAATACAAATTTAGACGGTTCTATGCTTAAGCCGATCTTACAAAGTTTTAAAAAAATAGTATTTTATTTTAATAAACAGATGAACTACTATCAACTCCAAGATTAGAATTTAGACATTGGACTAATTTCTTTTCTCATACATGTGGGAAGGACAGAGTAGCCACTTATAGTCAACCATAAGAAAATTTGACTACAACTTTTACAATAACTAGAACTTTTTATACATTGCACAGATATTCTTTTGGTGTAAATATTTGATAATAGATATTTATTTGTATTCTTTAAATAACAATAATATCTGTCAAAGTAAAAAGTAAAATAGGAAATGTGATTTACATTGCTGGAGTAGTAGGTAAGACAAGTGCTTGAAAAATTGAGCATACTCTATGTCAAAAACAGAGACTGCACCAGTTGGAAATTCTAATGCATGTCACGAAACACAGACTATACCAGTTGGAAATTTTGATGCCTTTTGCTCTCATGCAGGGTACAGACGTGTTACATAAATAGCTTGACACGGACCTTTTTGTTCACACTAACTGAATCATGTTAAGAACTTTAGTGTGCTGTCATTGTCACCCTTTTTTCCCTGTTCTCACTAATGATGACATATCTGCAGTTCCTTTAAAGGTCTGTTTGTATCTGCAGTTCCACATGAGCAAAGAAAACAAACCATTAATAAATGAAAAAATATATAAAATAAAAAAATAAAAACATAAAAATTCATACCTTAATTTTATTTGTTTTCTTTGCAAAATGATTTAGCCTGCTACCTTCCATCTTAAAGGCATGTTGACTGATGTAATTCTTTTGTTAATCTAGACCTGCATTTATGACTAGCTTGTAAGTTGTAACACTTCCTCTTCAATTCACTGGTTTTCATGTCTATAAAATTTAAACTGTTGATCCTTGAAAGATTGGAATGATATTGATTTGGTTTTTGATCTCAATAGATAAATGATATTGATGTAGTTCTGGAAAGTTGGAGATTACATGTCCTCTAAATAAATTGACATCAATCTATATCCTCAGTAATATAGAAAAAATGACATCAAATTAGTCCCTAAATCCTGCTGTCTGTGCATAGAAGGATGTTTCAGTCTTGATTTCCATGTCTGAGGCACTAAATTGATGCACATGTCTTCAATAAATTTTGCAGTGATGGTATTCATCTAGCAGCTGAGGGAAGCAAAATCAAAATATTGAACGTGCTTAAGGAGGAGGCTGATTGGGAAACCTTGTCTCCTTTAGCACAGATAAATAACAATAATGTCTGTCAAAGTAAAAAGTAAAATAGCAGAAAAACTGAGCATACGCCAGATGTCACAAAACAAAAACTGCACCATTTAGAAATTCTGATGCCTTTTGCTCTCATGCAGGGACTGAGCTTTTTGTCCACACGATCTGCATCATGGTTAAGGATCTGCGTATGCTGTCATTATCATCTTTTTTTTCCCTGTTCTCACTAATGATGACATGTTGTTCCCTCTCTGGATCTCTTGATGCTTCTTTACTTGTATCTGCAGTTTTACTGTAGACTAGAAAGGCAAACCAAACAACAATAAATAAAAAAAACATATAAAACCAATAAAAATTTAAAAAGTAAAAATTCATAACTTAATTTTCTGCACAATAAAAAGAGATTTACACAAAAAAATTATATATATTAAGTAGTAATATTACCATATAAATGTTACACTTTGTAAGATCATAAATACTTTTCATATAATTAATTATGTTAGTAATTGTTATCAATTTGTATGTTTTTATTATAATAAAATAAATCATAAAAATAATAGATAAAATATTTAATATTTCATTTATTTTCAATTATATTACTCAATTTAAATAATTTTATTTTTTCTTTACTTTTCCTTCTCTCGTGTTTTATCTTTTAATCCAAAAATAAATATTAGTGTAGAATGTTTAAAAAACCTTCATTTTATTAGGGTAAATAATATTTTCCATAGCAGTTGCGATTTTTCATTGTTAAGTTTTGATAAATGAATTAGTAAAATGTTAAAGTGATCGTGATATCATTGACGTACTTTTTCATATATTCTAATGATAAATTATAATTTTCATTCTTACAGGTTAAAATGTTATGATTAATAATATGATATAATAACCAAGTAATCTATTGAGGGTATAAGTAGATAAATGAGATTGATGTAAATATTTCATTAATTAAGTTAATAGTTTTCTAAATAAATAATTTAATCATTTAAATTCATTTTATAAAATTACTATATTTATCAGTTATCTTCGGTTTTTTCTTTAGTTTGTTAGTCATTAGTTCTTTATTTTTTTAAACTCTAAGTATATCCTAAGAATGTAATAGAGAGACAAAGATAATTTACTGAGTCATAATTATTTAGATTTTTTTTTTTTTTTTGGGTTGTTTGCATGATTTTGAATAAGTGATTGGATGTGAAATTTGATGGCAAAGATTAATCTTTGTTTGTTAACTCAATATGCTAGCGGTGCTTTAATTTAATAATTAAAGTTTTCTACGAGTAAGTTGGACCTTCTTGTGTTAAAAATAAAATTTTTGGATTTTAGTTTGAAGTAGCTAGATTTTCTAGGTAAGAAAAATTATCTTTAAAAATCTTTTTATGATAAATTTAAGGTAGAGTTTAGTTTAGTTGTAAAAGCTTTTGGTATAATAGTTAATACGGTGCATCATTTAAGTTTTTTTCATCTCGCGGTGACGTGAAATTGTGTTATTGTTACTTTCACTTCGTTTGAGTATATTTGACTTTTATTTTTAGTTACAAAGTTGTGGTGTCTTTATCCTATGATAGAGATTAGTAGAAGATGGTTGTGTTTTTGCTTTTTGAATTTTGTTTTCTTGTTTAATTTGATAGTATTTTTTTTTTGTTGATGATACTTTGTTTTGATTATGATGGATTGTGCCTAATAAAATATTCACATAATCCAATTTGTGTTTTTAGTCAAAGTGACGATCGAGATTTCTAGTTTACATTTTGATGGTTCAAATGGTTAAGTGGTAATAAAAAATAATGAAAATGAAAGGAGAAACATTAGTGAGAAATAATGTTATGTGTTGAAGTAATAATGTCATTTTGAGTTTAAAAAGAAATAAAATCATGAGTTTTAAGTTATAGATAATTAATTTGGAGTAGTTCAAACTTATTATCATTATTGGAGTATTGATATAATGGAAAAGTATGTATGATAAGATATTGAGTTAAGATTAAGATTTGTACTAAAATGAGTTTTGAACATGCATTACATAAGTAAAATTTGGTTTTTCTAAGTGGAATGGCGGTATTGATTTGAGAATTCATTACAAATTAGTGTTGTATAGTTTGAATTATTCAAATTAGGTATGAATGAGTTTAAGTGATTATATTATATAATGTGTTATATGATATTTTTGTTCAAGTAAGATTGGTCATTTAAGTGAAATTAAGACCCAGGTTGAGTTGTTCTTGGTTTAGTTTTATTCAAGTGAAATGATTTGTTATTTAAGAAAAGACAAGTACTTGAAAATTTTTGTAAGAATAATAAATATTGTATGTATATGTAATTAGTTTTTTTGTGATTTTTTTTTTTTTTTTA
>Ga0209700_102887_pt1 | contig 33989 bp, 24 predicted proteins | sample SiratroredBW_FD_187528 | JGI IMG/M metagenome (GOLD analysis project Ga0209700, IMG submission 187528) | Root nodule microbial communities of legume samples collected from California, USA - Siratro red BW (SPAdes) (version 2) | ecosystem: Host-associated > Plants > Roots > Nodule | place: USA...
ATATATATATATATATATATATATATATATATATATATATATATATATATATATATATATATATATATATATATCAATTACACCGTTAGTAATTAAATTAAACAGTAAATTTTATCAATCCAACATTAAGTTGAAATGACATTGTATCAATTGTTCATGTATTTGGTAGTAATAGAGTTATTTCTTTTAAGGATTATATCTTTTCTTGGAAGACAATTATACTTGAGAAAAACTACTACGGGTGACATCAAATATTTATATAGTTACCTATTCAAAACTCAAAATTTGAAACTATTAATTTAAATTAAAATATTTTTACACTAATTAATTCACACATTCAGTGTGAATCACTTGTTAAATAAACTCACAGTTATTATATATACGAGAAAAAAAAACTATATATTTTCTCGTGGAATAGACTTTTTATATTAAAATAATAAAAAAATAGCCTACCCCTAAAATGGAGAAAGTTTAACCAAGAAGAATATGTACTTATATATGCAAATGAGTATAGAATGGAAGACAATTGCTTCCTTCACCTCTTTAATTTGAACCTACACTGCATTAATTTGAACTGCAACTTCAAAATTTTTAAAATATGATCTTATTCTTTTTAAAAGTGATTTTCAAGTTATCTATTCTGAAATTTTTTTCAAAACACAACTCTTCAGAATTTATAAAATACATTTTGGAACATATTGAATAAAATAAGATTTTTAAAATAAAATTTTCCGAATACATCAAAAACATTTCGGAACAAGTTTTATGAAAAAAAATTCTGTTTTTTTTAAAATATATAATATCTTCTAAAATATGTTTTTTAAATAAGTTTTTAAAAACAATTTTTTTTAAAATGAGATTTCGTTTTGCAATGTTTTTCTTCTCTTCTACTGTGGTAATGGTGCAATGACGACAAGGGTGATAGGGTGTTCTGAGAAATGGTAGTTGCATCCTGCACGATACAAAATGCTTCCTGTATTTAAATTTTTTTTAAAATACCAATAATGCCCTTTTTATTTTATATATTAAATAATTTTTCTTTTTCTCATATTTACTGAAACATCTCTCTTATATTTTTTTTAACAATAACAAAAATGATGTTGGATGTGGTTAAGATATTTACAATTTAAAAAATTCAGTTTAACACATTATTTTCAAATATTTAGTTTTATAATAACTAATTCAATGTTGCTTAAAAAAATATAGATATTTCTTAATATTTATTAGATTATTTTATTATTTATCAAGAAAGTTTGTTAGTATTTATGAGAGAAGTTAACAGCTTTTTCCGTGATTGCACTTATATGTGCACGTGACTCAGTAGAGGGAGAGAGAAAATCATTTAATAAATAAATTCTAAAATAAAAGTAATGAGGAGATTGTTGGCAAATCGAGAATTTGTTAAGTGCAGGAAGCAATATATATCGTGTAGGAAGCAACTGCCGAGAGAAATAAGGGAGCAATTTTAAAAATACAACAAGAAGTAATTGCTAAAAATGAAATATGAACTATTGTTAGAGATTTTACAACATAAAAGCAAGTCCAAGCTCAGAGGCCCAAAATGTGAAGAAAAGACATGGTGCTCTCTCACACACAAATTTGAGTATGAAATCAGAATGTCTAAATCATTCACAAAAGTAAATTCACATTTAATGTTAAAATTTAATTGTTTAATGGGTTATCACAAAAAAACTTTTTATGGTTTCTCAAATTCAAATTTATATATAACGAGTGATTTATTATTTATTGATATATCGTGAATAAACCACTGGATTATTGCCCTACAATCTAGTTGCAAATTAGCAAAATTATTATGTAACCAATCTTTCGCAATTACTTAATGATTAGTTAATATATTTTTATTATAACTTTCGTACTGTATATTGTGAGTTTTTTATAAATAGGGTTTCTCATATGTATTGTACTGCCAAGTACCTGAAAAATAGGAAGAAAATAATATCCAACTAAAAAGTATGGATATAATATTTTTAATATTATATTACCTAATGGGTAACCATTTGTAGATTCAAATAACAAATAAATTCATAACTGCTTTCTGTTATCAAACTTAGCAACCCATAACATAATAACCACCTATCACATGTTCAAATGTTATAAACACATCCTCGTGTCAGAAAGTATCACTCAATCTCATTTTTAGTCATTCATTACTCGTTAATAATATCTCTATGCTCTTACTGACTTGAGCTTCAGAGAGTCTTTTGTAGGTAGATCTCCACTCGGTGCCTCATCATCAGAGCTCAACAACAATTATTGGAGAGGATCCAGCTTGGTCAAGGCACCGACTCCCTCAAAATCAACTATAGTCCACCTTGGAAGGTTCTAATCCAATTACGGTAAGAACATTTGACGCCCACCGTGAGGCCTGGGTAAAACTTTTCCCAGGCCGAGCTCTCTAGAGACCAAGCTCTCCAGAGGCCGAGCTCCCCATGTCGAGCTCTATGGCCAAGCTCCAGTAAGCTGAATCTACGAAGTCGAGCTCATGGTCGACCTCTAGAAGGCCGAGCACCCCATGTCGAGCTCTATAGCTAAGCTCCAGTAAGCTGAATCCTCGAAGTCGAGGTCGTGGTTGACCTCTAGAAGGTCGGGCTCCCCATGATTAGCTCTATAGCCAAGCTCCAGTAAGCTGAATCCACGAACCCGAGCTCATGGCCGACCTTCAGAAGGCCGACCTCCCCATGTCGAGCTTTATGGCCAAGCTCCAATAGGCTGAATCCCAGAAGCCGAAATATCAAGACTGATATCCAGAAGGCCAACCTCCATAACCGAGCTCTTGCTCCCCAGGACAACCTCCATGGCTAACCTCACGAGACGACTCCATGTCCGAACTACAATAGGCTGAATCTAGCTAAGTTCAAAAAGGCTGAGTTCCTGAACAAGCTCCAAAAGGAAGATATTTGAAGCCGAGGTCCTTTGGCCGAGTTCTAAACTACAATATCATAGTGTATGAAGTAGCCACATCCAACACTAGAGATCAAGCGAATAGCATGAGGTTAAATACAAGGGGAATTTCTTTCTTCTCAGGGGCCTAGGAGCACCAGATCTTGTGTTTGATTTGACACGGCTACCGTTGCTAATCCCACGGATCAAGCAACTGATTTCAGCAGAAGCTATTGTTAGAAACTCAGCCTAAAGCTATTGTTACAAATTTAATTTAAATGATAATAATAATTATTGAAACAATAATTATAATTAAATTCGTACAAATTAAATTAAAATAATAATAATAATAATAATATTTAGGGATAATAATGATAATAATAATATTAATGATTATTTTTAAAATAATAATAATAATAATTTCTTTCAATAAATGGATCAAGTTGCAGTTGTAGGCCACTACCATTAACGTTTTCAAACAGACACTCCATCGTTACAGTATCAACTATTTATCACATCATAATAAACCAATGGCTCAAATTATTATATTTTCACATCAAGAAGACGAAGTGAACAGGCACTCTAACCATTACAGTATAAACTATTTATCACATCATAATAGGTGCAGTGCAATTGTCATTCACCATCTGCTAATGGCTTCGTGGGGTGTTGGAGAAAATTCAACATTTTGTGACGATAAGCCTATCATCCAAGATATGGTTCATGATTTTAGTGAAGATGATGAGCACGACGACAATTTTATTCCGACATCATTGCACATCCTAATCAATCCTTCAGTAGAGCTGCTCAAACTATTCAATTTGAATTGTGTGAAAACATGTGTTTTCACACAAAATAGTCCACTTTATTCACTATAAAAGAATATCACATTGGCCAGGGCTACAAATTTGTGGTCGTGGAGTCCAAGACAGATAAGTATGTCGCAAGATGCATAAATTATGGAAAGGGATGTCAATAGTGATTACGAGCTTCTTTCAGTGAAATTCATCAATAGTGGGAAATAAAAAAATTTGAAGCCTCTCACACGTGCTTAACTACTGTTCTATCTCAGGACCACATGAATTTGAACTCAACCCAAATTGCTTCAATTGTGGCCAATTCAGTGAAGACAAATCCATCAAGTTCTTGTTAAAAGTCTGATTGCTGAAATCCAAAATCGTTACGGCTACACTGTATCATACAAGAATTATAATAATAGTAATAATAATAATAATTATTATTATTAATTATTATATTATTTCTTAGAAAATAATCATTATATTATTTCTCAACAAGTCTGTTACTTCATATCCCACAAGTTATTAGAGGAGAAAAACTCACCGGATATCTATTGGCTTTTCTCCCGAAGGTAAGTTTTCTCTTAGTTCATCCATGTATGAAAAATAGGAGTGAAAGCAGAAGTCTGTGACATCTTGACCAACAACCATCCTGGTATCAGAATTAAGTAGCATTAAGGCTTCTTGTATTTTGGTCAAGTCCAGAATTTGTTAAGAAACTGTCAACATCCAATTTCGTCTGGACAAATAAAATTATTTCATAATAAAAAATATATAAAATTAAAATAAAAATTTGTGTTATTTAGTTTTTATCATACTTTGTTATTTAAATAAATAAATAAATAAATAAGGGTGTTTTAGTTTTAATTTATAAATAAAGTTTTAAAATAAAATTCGTAAAAATGAAAATAATAAAAAAGAATAAAAATTTGAAGGAAGCCCGATCCATTAGAAGTGTGTTAAAAAAGAAAAAAAAATTGTTATCTCTCCCATTAAAGTGTTGCCATGTCACACTTTCTCTCTTCACCGATAATCTGATTGCCTTTTCAGGCACCCATTTTAATGCACGTAAATTAATTTAAAATTAAAAAAAATTAATTAATAGAAATTTAAACAGATTGACTGGGGGAATCTGATAATAATTGGTGATTATTTTTCTTAATTGCAAGTAATGGTGTTAGTTATATATTATTATGCTTAATTGCAAATAATGGTAATAATGAGTGATTATTCTGCTTAATTGAAATAACTTTGATTGATTCTAATTTATTCTTCCGCTCTATCTCGATTAAGTGCATTAAGTTGAAATTATTGAGCAAATTCATTGAAATTATGAGGTAGATTCATTGAAGGGTTTAAGGAAATTCTATAATTTAAGACCAGAGTAAGGGTCACTATTTACTTTGAGCAGTATCTTACTCCCATATTTACAAAAAATCAGAGAATTACACACGTTTTTTGAGAGAGTACTGGAATTACACACAAAAAAACACAGAGAGACAACAAGAATTACAATGGGCACGTAGAGTCATCGAGGCGGAAGGAGAAAAGGAAAAAAAGTCTAAAGTTCTTAGTCAGTGCTTCAATGGGTAAGTCCAGTCCAATCGTTTTTTTCTTTTGCTCTTGTGTGTTGTTATACGTAATGTGATTGTCTTGTTTGAGAGATACTGTGACATCCTGAGTTTCTGTCCTTATTGCTTTGATTCATTTTAAAAAAATAATGAAATATAAAACACTTTCAAAAGTTGTTTATTAAGCAAAACATGTTGTTTGAGGATCTTCAACTCATATATTTTGATTGCTCACTTAATTCCTTTATTCCTTTACGTATTGTGATTGTCTTGTTTGGGAGCTATTATGGTATCTTGACTTTCAGTCCTTATTGTTTTGATTCGTTTAGAAATAAATATAAAAAATATAAGACATTTTCAAATTCTCTAACAGAATATAAAATTTTCCTAAAAACTTAATGAATTATTAATTTTCGGAAAAAAAGTAAAAACAATAAAGTATTGTTTTTTAATAAAAAATAAAATCCTTTTCAAAAATAATAAAAATGTTTAATTTTAGAGGAAATTAAAAATAATTAAAAAAATAAAACTCTTTTAAAAAATAATAAAAATGTTTAATTTTAGAGGAAAAATGAAATTTAAACAATTTTAATAATAAAAAAACAAAAAAAGTATAAATTTAAAAAAAAGAAAAAAGAAATTAAAATATTTTCAAATAAAATGACAAAAATACAAAATTTCTAAAAAAAAGGAAATATTAAATATCATTAATCAATTTTCAAAATTAGAATTACATGAACCCTGATTTTCTTTTGTGAAATACGTAGGTGAATCCTCGTCGGGCCCAAAAAATAAAAAATAAATGTTTATTTGTCTTATTTTTGCTTATTATTTTTATTTGCATAATTGTTATTTATTTGTACTATGTTTATTAGCATGTTTTTTTTTCTTGTTTATTTATTTGTTTTGTTTTTATATTTATTTGTTTTGTTATTTGATTTGTTTTTATTCATATTATTATTGTTCTTATTTGGCAAAAATGACATTTTGTAAAACCACACTTATTTTGACTCATTTCATTAAAGGCACCGTCTTAGGACAGGCGTTGTAGGGTGCTAATACCTTCTTCACACATAACCGACACCCGAATCTTGAATCTGGTTCATAGACATTTTATTTTTAATTTTTCTATAGTTTTCCATAATAAACTATGGTGGCGACTCCAATCTCAATTTAAATATTTTTTTTAAATTAAATTTTTTTCCGCCCCGTCTTGATCCCGTTGCGACAGATGGCGACTACACTGAGGATTATTTAAGAGAGTCAGGCCAATTTAATTAAATGAGTAAAATTTGTGTGATTTTTTGAATGCTCACGTTTCCTTTTCTTTGTATATATTGTATCATATATTTTAATTTACAGCACGGGAGCATATTCCAGGTATACTTGTATTGTTGAAATATTGAACCTTATTGAAGAAGACATGCTATATATTTCTGTTTGGAAATTTCTGGTTGTTTTGCAGGTGGGGGTTGGATATGCATTTTTCTCCCTTCACACACACTTTATTGCATATCATGAGTGGGGCCCTATACCCGGGTCTGTGAAGCTTAGAAATAGAGGAGTTGTGTAGCAAACTGGGCGGATGTACTTCTTAACCTAGGTGTGCGAAAACTCCAGCTAGAGTCTGTTCCTTTTCTTATCATGCCCAGAAATACTGTCATTACTGACTGATATGGATGTGTGGTAAAGGGGGCTATAACTCTAGTGACCTTTAATAGGAAATTAGGATAAGGCACCTTTTGCGAGCACATTTACATGTCTAGAACCTAAGCCTCACTAGGGCAGACCCTAATTAGGGCACTAAGGGAGAATTTTTGCAACTCAATTATCTAGTGTCATTCATTACACAAATATTAAAAAATTAAAAAATATCAATCTCATTTTTTTTTCTTGCATAAAATACATTTTCTTAAAATCAATCTCATATTTGTTAAAGAAAATTTGTGAGAGTGGTCTGAGAACAACTCTAGTTAGGAAAGACTACTTAAGAATGTCCAATTGTGACTCACCTCTCTTTTTTGGGACCTTAAAAAAAAGAGAGATTAGTCTCTTTTTTTACACATACTTTTTTGTATAAAAAAAGAATTAATTTTTGGAAAATAAAAAAAACAAAAAAACATTAATCTCATTTTGCATTGCATATTTTCATTTTTCTTCTAAAAAATGATTTTGGGAAATAAAAATAAAAAAAACATTAAACATTTTTCTAGCATGCATTACATATTTTATTTTTCTAAACAAATATGATTTTTGGAAATAAAATTAAGAAAACATTAATCTCATTGCATATTTCCTTTCTCTAAAAAATGATTTTGGGAAAATAAAAATAAAAAACTTTCCTGACATGCATTAAATATTTTATTTTTCTAAAAAAATGATTTTTAAAAATAGAATACAAAACATTAATCTCATATACATTGCATATTGTTTTTTCTTAAACATCAAAGAAAGGGGTCGTGCATCCATTCATACAACACTAAAAAAAATCAACCAAAAATAGAATTTCATGTATTCTTAGATACATTCATTTATGTAAATAAATATATTCTCATGTATTGAAAAAAAGAGGTTTCATTCATTCACGCATTAACCTACAAATTCATACATCCATACATATCTCATAGAATCCATTCTCATCTAACGTTTCATGCACTATTTATGTACTCCCATGTAAATAGCATATATGCATTCTAAAAAAAACAGTTTCAAATAGAGTCAACGCATTCATCCATGTATCCTCATAGCCTCATGCATTCATGCAATTTCAAAGTCTTATTCAAATAAGCAAAGAAACAAAAAAAAAGTATAGAATTCATTTTCATATTATTATTCGTTCTATAAAAAATAGATTTCATGTATGCATCATGCATTCAATAAACAAAAATGAAAAATATTCATTGTCATCATGCATTCATTTATGCCTCTTCATAAGAATTCTCAAATAAATTTCATGCATATGTTTATGCACTCTTATTGCACTTATACATTTCTTTTTTTAAAAACAATGTTGACATCAAATAAAAAATTTTACATTTAAAAAAAAAATTATACCTTCTAAAAAAACAAAAGAGAAATTTCTCCTAAATACATTTTCTTAAAACTTTCATGCATAAAAAAATAATAATAAAACAAAAAAAATCAAAAAAAAAAAAATCAAGAAAGTTTTATACATTCTCATAGATTCCTATTCATACACGAAAAATAAAAATAAAAAAGATAAAGTTTTATGCATTCGCCTATGCATTCTCATTTAAAAAATCAAAAAAATATAGTTTTAATGTATTCACCCATGCATTCTCATATTCAAAACAAAAAAAATAGAATTTTATGCAGTCATTCCTGCATTTTCAGAAAATCAAAAAATGAAAAATAAATTTATATCATCATGGAATCATTAAACAAAAATGAAAATATACATTTCCTACATGCATTTTCACCATGCATTCATTTATGCATCTTCATAGGAGTTCTCAAATAAAATTCCATGCATATGTTCATGTATTTTTATTGCACTTATGCGTTTCTTTTAAATGTTGATATTAAATAATAATAACAAAAAAATCAATATCATGACATTCATTTATACATCTTCAAAAATAAAATTTCACACCTTCTAGAAAAAGAGAGAAAGATAAACAACAATTTCATGTATTCATAAATGCATTTTCTTAAAAAAAAATTCATGTATCCAAATTTCATACGTCCGTATATTTGCATTAAAAAAAATCATTATTGAATTCTCAAAAATTTCATGCATAAAAAAAATACAAAAAAAAAGAAAAAAGAAAATAAAAATAATTATAGTTGTTGCTTAATTAGTTTGTATTTTGTGCATCTTTTTCTAATTTGCTCGCATAAAAAAAATTATTGACATTCATACATTAATTTTGCATGCATCATACTTCTACATATGTATCATACATTTAGACATTCATCACACATCTAAACATGCTTCACATATCTTAATATACATCATACATTTACACGTGCATCATACATCTTCAAAGTTATCCATACTACATTGTACAACATATTTTTTCCTTGGGAGGAATTTCGAGAATACATTTTAAAAAGAAATATAAAATAAAGATATACTTTTATGTATTCATTCATGCATTTTCATTCAAAAAGGAAAAATGAAAATTAGAGTTTTATGCATACATTTATGCATTCTCTTAAAATCAAAACTGAAAATAAAAAATAGATTTTTATGCACTCATCTCTATCAAAACAAAGAAAAACAAGTAGAAAGTAGAATTTTATGCATTCATTCATGCATTCTCATTCAAAAAGAAAAAATGAAAATTAGAGTTTAATGCATACATTTTTGCATTCTCTTAAAATCAAAATTGAAAATAAAAAATAGATTTTTATGCATTCATCTCTATCAAAACAAAGAAAAACAAGTAGAAAGTAGAATTTTATGCATTCATACATGCATTATCGTTCAATAAAAAAATAAAAAATTAATATATACATTTTCATATCATCATTCATTCAAAATAAAAAAATACAAAAATTCATATATACATTTTCATTTAATAAACAAAAATGGAAGCATATGCATTCTCATTTTCAATAAAAAATAGAGTTTTATACCTGCATTCTAAAAAAGAATCGAAAATCAATAACGAAAAATGAAGTTTTATGCAGGCATTCTCATTGAATAAAAAAAAACATAAAAACTATATATGCATTTTCATATCATTATAAAAAATATGCATTTTCATATTATCATTCATTTAATAAACAAAAATGAAAAATATGCATTCCATGTATACATTCTCATGCCTTCATAGGATTTCATACATATGTCCATGCACTCTCATTGTACTCATGCATTTCTTAAAAAAAAAAAAAGGAAAAAAAATCAAGAATAGTAAAAATGAGAAATATTGCATACATTCGTGCATTCATGCACTCACTTCACTTCTTTCAAGATTTATTTTGAGACCCTCTTAATGTAGTCTTGGTCTCAACCTCACTTTTTTCAAAATTTTCATTTAAGACCTTCTCGCAACTGTCAAGGTCTTGGCCTCACTGGAAAATAGAAAGACAAGGGCAAATAAAATTATTTCTTAAGATTTTTCATAAAAAAATATGAAATAAAATTACACAAAAAATCAATTATTTTTTTTACTGAAAAAAAGAAACATTTGAAAGGAAAATAAACATATTTTTGTAAATACTCTCTTCTTTGAAAATTTGTAAATTTTGTACATATATCAAAATTTTTATACATATGTTCCTTTTTTTTTTTTTGAAAAAAACCTTTTGTATATACATTGTCATTGAAAATATTTTGTAAATACATTCTCTTTAAATATTTGTTTTGAAGAAAAAACATATGAGTATACATTCTCTTTTAAAAATTTATAAATACTTTTCTAAAAAATAATACATTTGATCATAGATTATCATTGAAAATATAGCAAAAAATAAATGAAATGTAGAGCATCCATTCATGCATATTATAAAAAAAATTAAAAAAAGAAATATACAATTTGGAGCATCCATTCATGCATTACCATTCAAGAAATTAAAAAAAATTGAAAATTTGAAAAAAATCAAAAATAGATTTTCATGCATTCGTGCATGTATTTTCAAAGAAATAAATTTACCTTGTGAACATCTATCTATCTATATATGCAGTCACAAAATCTCTTATGCATTTTTCTAAAATTTCGTACATCGTATATGCATTCTCAAAAATTTCATTCATATATGCATTTTCAAAAAAAGATTTTTTTTTATGCTTGCAAAAAAAATTCATTCAAACATATATAATGCACGCATCTTAAAAAAATCATGCATTCATAAATGCATTTTATAAAAAAAATATATTCAAAAAAACATTTTATATGCATTCCAAAAAAAAAAAATCATACATTCATAAATGAATTTTTTCATAAAAAAATACATTCAGACATACATTATATATGCATTCCAAAAAAAATCATGCATTCATAAATTCATTTTCTCATAAAAACAATTCATTCAGACATACATTATATATACATCCCAAGAAAATCATGCATTCATAAATGCATTTTCTAAAAAATAAAAATAAAAAATAAATTTCAAACATATATCATATATGCATTCCCAAAAATCTAATGCATTCATAAATGTAGTTTCCAAAAAAAACTTCCAAAATTTCATAAATGTGTTTTGTAAAAAAAAAATAAATTTTTAAAAAAAGAGAAAAAAAGAAAAAAGAAAAGAAAATGTGGTGAGTCATTTGTTCATGGATCATTGAATTCACAATATTGCGAATAATAATAATTGGGGATCATTCAAGCGAACTGTTTAATAAACGTAAAAATTGACTTTTCTAAAGAAACATTTGCAAAACATATGTTTGTTACCTGTTAGCTTTTCCAAAATTACCATGCTTCCCAAAAATTTCCAAAATACTCAAAATTCCCAAATGAAAGGATTATCCAAATGGTTATCATTACCTAAACAATTTTACACTGGGGTATAATGTCAGTTTTCTGTTAGTTGGCCAATCTCCTATATCTATTCTTGAGGGACATTAAAAAAAAATTAAAAAAAAAGTCCATTAGATTGAAAATCCAAAAGGGCGATCTAAGCAAAAGACAGGACATTAAAAAAGGAGAAAAAAAGAGAGAAAAATGACTCGTGTCAGAAGTCACTAATTTGGTTCCATTGTTAAACTATTTGAAAATCAAGCAATCATGATTCAAAATAATATATGGCAATATCCAAACAGTTTTACACATCCTTTGCACCGTCTTTGAGCCAAAAATAAAATTTTCTTTCAAAAATACCCTAAGCAAGGATCATCAATATGTTGCAACCCAGTCTAAGGATCCAAGGAAGAAATTCATCATGGAAAGAACATGTCAAAAACTCCTCATTCATCAAAGAAGGAGTATTATCAAAAATGGAAGTTGTTCATCAAAGACGAAATACATCAAACAAAATATTTCTCTAATATTGATTTTGGTAAAAAAAGAGAAAAAGAAGAAAAACGAAAAAAAAAAATAAAAAAGAAAAGAAAATGAACATAATAGAGGAAAACTCATAGAAGAAGACCTTGACTGTTTATAACATTGGTTGATGGTCTTTGTAAAACTTTTTCAAGCCCACAAGTAAATTTGGAGCCTTTATATCCTTCTCTTCACAACCTGTAACCTATGGCCACGTTACAAGCCCAATAAAGTCTATATTGATTGAGGAATGATTGCAACGATTTTCATAAAGTTTATCTTTGTAACAAGAAGACGTGACTGATAATATGTGTTAAAAAAAGAAAAATGAAAAAAATGAATGCCTCTATCAGGAGAGAGTCATCTACCAATTGAGAACAAAACATAAAAAAAAAAAAGCAATACTAGGGCAATCCGGTCTCATCTGTAACTTTGCCTTCCCTCACTATATCTCAAACTGGGGCAATCTGATTGTTACCATATTTGCCACCTTACCAAGACAAATTATCTTTCACACAAATTTTACCATTCCCCTTGTACACACAAACTAGTCAATTGCAAAGCCTATTTCCCTTCATGAAGAGTCCTTTACACTACCCTTATTTTCTTTCAAACCAAGTTATTTATACCCTCCAAGCTTAACGCCCACATAGGCAACCCAACCCACCAAAATTGATTCTAGACATTGAAATTTTGAAAAAAAAAAGAAAAACTTTTGCACATATTTTTACTTTACAACTTGTACATATTTTTGAAACACTTTGTACATAGAAAAAATCTGTTGTACATAAATTTTTGAAACATTGAAAAATCAATAAGAGAAAATCCTTTGTATATACATTGAATAAACATTGAAAAAAATCTTTTGCACATACATTGTCTTTTGTAAAATTTTTACATACCTTTTTTTAGAAAAAAATTAGATACTTCATCAAAACAAAAATGATAATTCTTTATGCATATTTGAAATATTCATCATTCTAAAATCTTCGTTCATATATTATCATTTATAAAAAATAAAAAAAAAATAGAATTTCATTCATTTATATATGCATTCTTCAAAAATAAAAAAATAAAAAAAAATTAAGTTTGATGCATTCATGAATGGAATCTTAAAAAAAAACAAAATAAAAAAAGACAAAAGGAATTTATACATTCAAGCATGCGTTTTCATTCAAAAAATTCATAAAGTTTCATGCATTCATAAATGCACTCTTAAAAAAAGAACAGAAAATCAAATTTCATGCACTCATTTTTATTCAAATAAAAAATTCCATGCATTCCTAAATGCAACATTCAAAAAAAGAATAAAAAATCAAATTTCATGCATTTGAACATGTATTTTCTAAATTCATATTCAATAAAAAATTTCATGCATTCATAAATGTATCAAGAAAAAAAAATCAAATTTCATGCATTCTTATGTGCATTTTTCAAAAAGAACAAAATAAAAAATTCATATTCAAACAAATTTCATGCATTTTAACATGCATTCTTCAAAATCAAATTTCATGTATTTATAAATGCATTCTTCAAAAAGAATAAACCAAAAAAAGTCATGCATTGTCATGCATCCAACATACATCTTTCAACAAGGAAAAATCAAACTTCATGCAAATCAACAGAAGATATTATTAAGGAAAAAGACTCAATGTTGTATCTTCGCATTTTACAACATGATGGTATAATCTTAGTGACATTGTCTAGATATTTAATGAAGATAAATGACCCTCTGATGCATGGTCTCAGATTCAGATAAATGCCCTTTGTTTCAAGGTCTCAAATAAAAGTTACGACCCTCTGATGCACAGCTTCAAGTTCAGATAAATGACCTTCTTATGCATGGTCTTAGATTTAGATAAATGACCTTCTGATGCACAGTCTCAGATTAAGATATATGACCCTCTATTTCAAGGTCTCAGATTCAGATGTGTGACCCTCTGGTACAAGGTCAATTCAAGTTATGACCCTTTGTTGCACGGTCTCAGATTCAGATAAATGACCCTCTGATGCATGGTCTCAGATTAAGAGTTATGACCCACTGATGCATGGTCTCAAATTAAGATATATGACCCTCTGTTTCAAGGTCTCAGATTCAGATGTATGACCCTCTGGTACAAGGTCAATTCAAGTTATGACCCTCTGTTGCACGATCTCAGATTCAGATAAATGACCCTCTGATTCAAGGTCAGTTAAAAAATCAAGTTTATGGCCCTCTCATCTTAGTACAAGGTCTATTCAAGCTTTATGACCCTCTCGTCACAGTACAAGGTCAAAATGAAGAACAACGACCCTCTTGTCTCAGTACAAGGTCAGTTCAAAAATCAATCCTCACGACCCTCTTGTCTCAGTACAAGGTCAAAATGAGGAACAATAACCCTCTCGTCTTAGTACAAGGTCAGTTCGATCCAAAATTCATGACCCTCTCGTCTTAATACAAGGTGAGTTTAAGGTACGTGACCCTCTCTTCTCAGTACAAGATCTCGACCTCTATCTATACATTTATTTTATTGTCTTTTATTTTCAAAACCGAACGAAATTAGTGTTTTTGTCCTTACTTATCTTTACTCAGATAATCTAAACTTCAAAAGTTCAGATCATTTGGTAAAATTTAAGTAAGGAGGGGCAACTGTCAACATCTTATTTCATCCGAACAAATAAAATTATTTCAAAATATAAAAAATATAAAATTAAAATAAAAAATGTGTGTTATTTAGTTTTTATCATACTTTGTCATTTAAATAAAAAAGAGAGTTTTGGTTTCATTCTATTTTATGAATAAAGTTTTAAAATAAAATTCGTAAAAAAGGGAAAAAGGTAAAGAAAATCAGTCCATTAAAAATGTGTTTAAAAAAAATAAAATAAAATTGTCATTAAAGTGTCACCATGTCACATTGTCTCTCTCTTTCTGCTTGCCTTTTCTGATGCCTATTAATGATACAAAAATTAATTGAAAATAAATTTAAGAATTATAGAAAGGTTAGATATTTGAATAGTTGATTTGATTATTATTCTGATTAATTGCAAATGATTATGCTTAATAGTGATTAAATGCTAGTGATTCAATTAAATGCAAATTGTCTAATAATTTGTGCATTTTCTTTTTGAACTGTTATGCTCATCCCTTTTATTTTACATGTTACATTTGATTAATGTTCTAAAATAGTAATTAGAATTTTTACATTAGATGATTTGTTTTATTTTTATAAAAAATAAAAAATATATTAAAAAAACAATAATAATAATAAAAGGAATTTAAGTATCTATTTCTATTGTTGTGTTATTTAGGTTACTTTCAATGAATAAAATAAAAAACGAACTTAAAAAAAAAAAAATATTTCAGCCTATTAACATTTACATTACCTCCAATATTCCCCATTTATTCCCCATATTCATTCATATCCCATAATTTTTTATTTTGATTATATGTATGGAGGGTTATGATGCCACAACAGTAACAACATTACAATTCTCCATTTTTCAGTCTATGTTTGTCCTTGGGATTTAACAGCCAATTGGCGTCATAAGTGGGGATAATTGGGAATTAATAGATTTAAATATGAATTAAAAGGAATAATCAATTGGTAGTTCACAAATTCTATTTAAGTGGGAATAATTAGGAATTAATAGATTCAAAATCTGAATTAAGAGTAAGCTGAATGCTATCAGTATAAATATACATGGTGAGTAGGGGAATGACACGAAAAAAGACAGGTAGAGAGAGAACAAGAATTACAGGGCTGAAAAATTAGTGGATGTGTATAGTCATCAAGGGCAGAAGGAGAAAAGAAAAAAGTCTAAAGCTCTTTATTAGTGCTTCAATGGGTAAGTCCAGTCCAATCATTTTTTTTACTCTTGTATGTTGTTATACGTAATGTGATTATTTTGATTGCTCTATTGATTCCTTTATTCCTTTACGAAATGTGATTGCTTTGTTTGAGAGTTACTATGGTATATTGAGATGCAACTCTTATCGCTTTGATTCGTTTTAAAAATAAATAAAATATAAAACACTTTCAAAAATTGTTAATGAAAGGAAAACATGTTTTTTTTTAGGATCTTCAACTAGTATATTTTAATTGCTCACTTGATTTCTTTACGTAATGTGATTGTCTTGTTTGAAAGCTACTATAGTATCTTGAGAAAATCCATTGCTATAATCATGTTTATTGCAATAAAATGAGCAAACTTTGACAATCTATCCACAACAACCATTATAACGCTCAATCTTTGAACCTGAGGTAAACCAACAGTAAAATCCTTCGATATATCCTCCCAAACTTGGCATGGAATGGGTAATGGTTGTAGCAGTCTTGCTGGTAGTGTATATGTGGATTTGGCTTGTTGACAAATGGAACAATTCTGCACAAACTCTCGGATCTCCCTATGCATATGAGGCCAAAAATATTGTGAACAAATTTTGGAGCTAGTTTTTGCAATTCTTGCTTGACCACCAATTGGAGAACAATGGTAATCCTGTAAAATATTAGTGATGAGTGGGTTGTCCCACGGAATAACCAATCTGCCCTTCTAGAAAAGTAAGCCATTCTCTGTGGTGAAGTTTTTCATCCTTTTTGCCTTGCTGGACACATTGTTGTAATAAGTTCTTTAAGCTATTTTCCACTTTTAACTCAGCTCAAAGAGTATCCAACCACTGATGATGTGGTTGTGATTGAGCAAGTAAAAAGCTTTGAGACAGTGCATCAGTTGCTATGTTGTCTTTATCCGACTTGTGTTGAATAATAAAGTCATAGCCCATGAACTTATAGAGTCATGCCTGTTGTTCTGGTGTTTGCAGTGATTGCTCAAGAAGGGACTTTAAACTTCTTTTATCTGTCTTGATAAAAAACTTATTTCCAAGGAGGTAGTGTCTAAATTTAGAGAGAGACTCAGTAATGGCATATAACTCTCTAATATGGGCAGATTTCCTCTGCTATCTTGGGAGGAGTTTCTTGGAGAAATAAGCAATAGGGTGATTGTTCTGACTCAAGACAACACCAATACCAATGCTTGAAGCATCAGTCTCTATTGTAAATGGCTGAGAAAAATCTAGAAGAGATAAGACGATGCTGATAATAAGGCATGTTTTAAGCTATTGAATGACGCATAAGCTGCTACATTCCATGTAAAAGCATCTTTCTTCAACAATTCTGTTAATGCAGCAATAATTGTGGCATAATTTCTGATGAATATGCTATAGTAACCCATAAGTCCAAGAAAACCCCTGAGTTGTTTAATATTCTGAGCCTTAGGCCACCTATCCCCAGCAGCCACTTTATCTTTATCCATAACAACACTTAAACCTGAGATGGAGTGACCTAAATAATCGAATTCGTGTGCACGAAATGAACACTTGCTCAATTTTGCATATAAAGTTTCTCTTTGTAAGATTTGTAGCACTGTCTCTAAGTGGATTAAGTGGGTCTTCCAAGTGGCACTATAGATTAATATATCATCAAAGAAAACTAGAACATATTTTCTAAGCAAGTCTTGAAACACATGATTCATAAGGCTTTGAAAGGTGGCTGGGACATTTGTTAGCCCAAATGGCATAACAAGCCATTCATAATGACCATGATGGGTTCTAAATGTTGTTTTATACCTGTCTTCTAGAGCAACCAAAGTCTGATGATAGCCACTTCGTAAGTCAAGTTTAGAAAAATATTGAGCTCCATGCAATTCATCAATTAACTCATCCATAGTTGGAATTGGAAAGGAATCCTTAATTGTAATAGCATTCAAAGCTTTGTAGTCAGTGCAAAATCTCCAACTGCCATCCTTTTTCTTTACCAACAATATAGGGGAGAAAAAGGGCTTCCACTTGGCTGAATAATCCCATCAATTAACATGTCTTGCACCATCTTTTCAATTTCCTCCTTTCGACTGTGTGGATACCGATAAGGCTTCACCTTCGCCGGATTAGAACCTTCCAATAGTGGAATGGAATGATCATGAGTCCGTGGAGGTGGCAATTCTACTGGTATTGAAGACACAGATTTGTATCTGTGTATAAGTAAGGCCAACTCTGGTTCCATGGTGTCAAGCAATTGCAATAAAGATGAAACTTCAGCTTCTGGTTGAATTAAGTTCAGGGTGTAAATTTCAGCAATTGAATTCGTGTGATGAAGCCTGCGAATATGGTTGAGTTGTGCTGGCACTGGACTATTAGATGCATCACCTTGTAATGTCACAAATTTTCCTTGTTGAATGAATTTGATATGCAAGGCTGCATAATCAGCCAAGTGAGGCCCAATGGGGGAACAACCAATCTACTCCAAGGATTAAATCTGCACCAGAGATAGGATGAAGATAGACTGCTAAAGCAATTGATTGGCCTTGTACATGAACAACAAGGTTTTTAATGCATTCCTCTGCCTACATATAACTTCCATTACCCACCATTACCTTAAAGAAAGGTGCAGGTTCAATAGGCAATTTCAAAAACTTAGTGATTCGAGGTTGTAAAAAATTGTCAATGCTGCCTCGATCAATCAAAATATGTATTGGGGTGCCTTGAATTTTTCCTTTAAATCTGATGATGCGAATTGTTGTATTGTTGTTGAGTGCATTCAGAGAAAAATGTTGAGCATCATCTGGAACTTGGTCAAGTTAGATCTCATTTTCTTGGTTTTGGTCTGGTGGTTCAGGGGTAAAAGCCATGTCAGTCTCATCGATTGGAGAATCATAAGGTGTCGGTTGGGGCATTTGTGGTTGAAGCTAAATTTCTCATCACAGGTATAACACAAACCTTTTTTCCTTCTAAGTTGCATCTCAGTTGCACTCATTCTTTTGACATTTAGATTTGGTGGTGAGGGTAATGTTGGTCTAATGGTTGGGGTTGGTAATAAAAGTGGTTGTTGATTTCGATTGTGAAATGTACTATTCTAAGGATGGGATTTAAGATGAGATGGATGAAAAGGTGTTTTAAAAGTGTTCACATACTTCTCTTCATATAAATTTGCTAATGACACAACTCTCAAAAGAGACACAGGACTTTGAGCCACCACCTCCCGCATGATATCTACTTTTAATCCACTAATGAAACAATCTAGTAATGCCTAAGGTGGTTGAATAATAACTCTGTTAGCTAAAGCCATAAATTCCAAATAATATTCATTTACTGTTGCAGTTTGGGCAAGTTTGAATAGGGAAGCTCGAGGACAATCAAAAGGTGATGGCCAAATTCAATTTCAAGAGCTCAAGTAAGAGCCTGCCAAGAATGAAACATATTTGTCCGCTGCATCGTCTGGAACCGAGGAACAACCTCTTTGTCCATATGAATCACTACTACTATCAATCGCTCAGAATCGGGTGTGTGATAATAATCGAAGAATTGTTCCGTCTTAAAAATCCAATCAATGACATTGGCGCCATCGAAACACAGAAAATCGAGCTTCAGGTTCCTAACCTGAAACGGCTGCCGAGATGTGGGCTAAGCGTCCCCTTTTGAGTTTGAACCATGGATGTTGAAACGGCTTCTTCCACGCGAGATGTTTCCGATCGTTGGTGCTGCATATTTTGTTCGATTAAATCATATAGCTTTTTAATCTTCTCTTTTCTTTAATTTCAGAATCTGTTGTCACCTGTCCTAGAGGCATAACTAACTGTCTTTTTGTATTTTTGCTAATCTCCCAACCTTCTTCCAACTTAGCATTTACACTGTCCCTCATTACAGGATAAAGAGCAGGAAGAAGAATGGAAAGAAAGAAATAAAGCTCCACAACTTGCTCAATATATCTTCATGCACCACATCGAAAAAACCAACAAGTGAAAATCAAGAGAGAAACCATTACCATCCAAAATTTTATAGTTTCACTCATGCATTCCTGCTATTATTACTCTTTATTTGAGATAGCAATTAAAGAATTTTCTTTTAGTTCTATTTTCTCATCCAATTATCTTTGAAAACTATATAAAATAAAATAATTGAATGAACTTTTAATCTTCATAATTTAGTATGTCGGTAAGTTTTTAGTTTTTCTAATTTTAATTGCCCATAATGTAGTATCTGATATTTTATTTAATTACTAACAGATGTGTCTTCTAACGACAATTTGTATATATTAGAAAAAAGAAAAATCGTATAAAATATTAAATGTAAATTAAATATGTACAATATAATAGAAAAATGCTCATTTTTATTTTAATGTTAATTATAACATATTTTCTTTTTACAAATCCATACAAATTAGTTAATATTAAAACTTAATTTAAAGATTATAATATTTAAATATAAATATTACTATATTACTAATTAGTGAAAAATGATTTCAAACACAGTTTTTAAATTAAATATTTAAGATTGATAAATTTGTTATATGTGTATCATACCAAAAAAATGCCTTCTAATTAAATTCTAACTAAAATACACTCGCACAATGAAAATAAAATTATTAATTTTTATAATAATTAATTTGAAAATTATACTAAGATGATTTTTGAAATAATTATAATGTAATTTTTTTACGTTATATATTACAACTCTATTAGTTATTGCATAATTTTTTTTATTGAGACTCAGTTAAAAAAAAATAAAAAATATAAAAAGTAATTTAAACAAATAGAATTGAGGCTACTAAAACTGCCTTTTTTAAAGAATACCAAAGTTACTTATAAATTAAAATTAAGAAAATGACTAATACAGCATTTCTCCTAGAAATGGATAAATATAAAATAAAATAGAAAAAGTAATGGAAAAAATAAGATTTTTTTAAAAAAAATGCAGCTCTTTCATTTTTGAAGGAGCTATTCATGATCAGACTGACTCGTGGCACGTGGAAGTGATTCGTGGCAACAGTATGAGGAAACAAGGTAAGTATTAAGTGTTAATTTGCATTCCTTGGATTGCATGAAGATCTTGCAAATTAATAATAAAAAATTCATATCATACAATACGTAGTTCAAAACGTCTTTTCAAATATTACTTAAAATTATTTGAATAACACGTTTGAGTATTTTTTAAATGTTATTTGATTATTCAAGAATGAAATTTATTTATTTTTTTAAAAAAACTTACTTTATGAAACTCATCATATATAAATGAAATGTGGTCAAATATGGACAAAGACAATATTGTAACAAAAATCAGACTTTTAACAAATGAATAAAAAAGTTAATTGTTAATTCTATCCTAATAATAAACAAACATGTATCAAAATACAGAGATAATATATTAGATAATATCAGAATTTGGATAAACTACTATATAAATTACACTAGCACTTCTTATTATTTTCTCTAATTACATTGACACTCCAATTTTTCAAAAATTGTACACAAAATCTTCCTTTTGTTTTCAAAACATTACATGTCTCCCTTAAAGTTTTAAAAACATTACATAGGTTTAAACACATTACACATACATCTTTCGAGATATATCATTAAAATAATGAAAAAAATTATAAGTACAATTTGAGAAAATATTTTACTCCAAAAGTTAGTTACATCTTCATATAAAAGTTGTTTTTTTTTAATTAATACTATATATTTTATTAACTTATTTAGTTTATGAATAAGAAAAATGCGATTATCGAATACCGGAACATATAACTGTGCATGGATTAGGACTAAAATTGCTACACGTACCTTTTGAAATTGATATGAAACTCTTACAATACTCTATTTATTCATGCCTATTCTTGTTACGTTTAATATAATAAAAAGCATATTTGATACCTATAAAACTTTTTAAATAGGTTGTTTTCCTTATCAAATGTATATACATGAAGAGAGATTAAATTATTCTCAATTTAATAAAGTTGTTTTCATCTTCATTCTTATAAATACATTATCATGTATTTCGTTGAAAAATTTTGAAATACTTAAAAGCTAAAAACACTTTGATTTAAATTCCCTACATGTTCCAAATTTAAATTCTTAAATTTTAAGATAATTTAATTTCTACTACAATATATACACGCGCACACACACACATATATATATATATATATATATATATATATATATATATATATATATATATATATATATATTACACAGTAAATTTTAACAATCCAACATTAAGTTGAAATGACATTGCATCAATTGTTCATTGTAATTGGTAGTAACAGGGTTATTTCTTTTAAGGATTACATATATCTTTTTTTCGAAAACAATTATACTTGAGAAAAACTACTACGTGTGACATCAAATATTTATATAATTACCTATTCAAAACTCAAAATTTGAAATTATTAATTTAATTTGAAATAATTTTACATTAATTAATTCACACATTCAGTGTTAATCACTTGTTAAGTGAACTCAGAGTTATTATATATACGAGAAAAAAAAAAGTCTATACTTTCTCGTGGAATAGACTTTTTATACTAAAATAATAAAAAAATAGCCAACTCCCAAAATGGAGAAAGTTTAATCGAGAAGAAGAGGTACATATGCAAATGAGTGTAGAATGAAAGACAATTGCTTCCTCCACTTCTTTAATTTGAACCTACACCCCATTAATTTGAACTGCAACTCCAAGTTTTTTAAAATGTTATTTTATTCTTTTTAAAAGAGATTTTGAAGTTATCTATTCCGAAAAAAATTTTAAAACACATTTTTCAGAATTTGTAAATACATTCTGGAACATATTGAATAAAATAAGATTTTCAAAATAAAATTTTCCGAATACATCAAAAGCATTTTTATGAAAAAAAAAATCTTATTTTTTTTAAATATATAATATCTTCTAAAATACGCTTTTTAGAATAAGTTTTTCAAAACAAACTTTTTAAAATGAGATTTCTTTTTTTTGCAGTGTTTTTCTTCTCTTCTTCTATCGTGGTAATGGTGGAATGACGACAATGGTGGTAGGCTGTTCTGAGGGAGAAGTAACGGATCAATTCTAAAAATACAAGTTCAAAAAATGGGGGTGTAAAAAGTAAGTGCCAAAATCAAATATAAAATAAGGGATGTAAGAAGTAATTGCCAAAATCAAATATAAACTATCTTTAGACGTTTCTGATTTGGAGGACGGCTTCTTCCTGCACCTCCATAATAAATGTTAAAATATAATTTTGTCCTTTAAAAACCAATCATACCCTTCACCCCATTCACTTGCAGATTGTAAGATCCGTAAGTCGTTTGAAAAATCGAATGACTTGTGAATTGTGTAATCCACAAGTCATTCGAAGTTTCTACAATTTGCAAGTGTTGAAATTGTGGTTTTTCAGTGAAAATGTTATTTTTTATTTTTCAGTGAAAATTGTATAATTTGTAATTATAAATTGACTTACGGATTGTGCTACCCGTAAGTCATTGAAAAAATTCAATACTTACGGATTATAAAACCCGTAAATTGCAGACGTTTCTAAAAATGCATTGCAGATTGTATAATTTGTAATTCATCAATACTTATGGATGCTACAATCTGCAACGTTTTTTCATACACCTCTACCATTACGGATTGTATAATCCATAAAATTCTATGATTTTCAAATTATTTATAGATTACATAATTTGTAACTCATGATAACCTCATTTTAAAGTTACGTATTGTATAATCCGTAAGTCCTTCGAAAAAAATTATTTCTTACGGTTTGTGTAGTCTGCAACTTAGTATTTACTAATGAGAAGCTTACGACTTGGGGAATTCGTAAGTGTATATCACTTACAGATTCTACAATTTGTTAAAAACAAAAAAAAAATTGTAACTATATAGACTAATAACATGTTTGTCTTTTACTTATGTCTTAACTTGAGATATTAAAAATTATGGAGGTGCAAGAAGAACCCGTTGATTTGGAGATAGTAGTGGTATTGTATTGTGGTGGTTGAAGGCGGTTAATGGTAATTTTAACGGCAGTGACAACATATTTAAAATTGTTCCTAATAAGCGAAAATAAAAATCATCTTGCATTGTTGTCTTCTACCACTCAAACACATAATACCACTTCAATATACCAACAAACTACTTCAATACTTACCTTTGCATGTCTTGAAAGGTTCAATCGGAAAATGGAGGTGCACTTAGGTTTAATGCCTTCACACAAGCACTTTAGAACAATCACCCTTTACCATATATTACCACTATTACAATCACAAAGGTGCACTCAGCCGTCAATGAAAGTCCACACAACCATAAAGTGTATGGTAAATGGAAGGTGCAAGAATGAGAAGGTGCAAAAAATGGAGAAGGATGAACAACTCAAGAGTGGGGTGAAGGGCAATCTAGACTTTAAATTTTTAACACAGGGCTACTTTTGTTTGTTCAATTTTACTATGAGGTGCAGGATGATATTGTGGAGGGGCAAGAAGAAAGCGTCCTATTGTTAGAGATTTTACAACGACTGCTTCTTCCTGCATCTCCAAGCCTTTCTTCGGTCACCCCAAAAAATTTCCAAGTTGTCTAAAATACCCTTAAAATAACAGTGTGAAGATCGAAATATCCATGAAATCCTAAATCTTCATATTAGCTTCTCCACTCACCTCTGCTAATTTCATTGTCATGCGGCCCCACCTCCAAGCATTCCGTTTTGTGCTTCTTTTGCCAGTTTGGTTATGTCATCCATCAATAATAATATACTTGACAATCATTTGAGGTATGCATGATGTATTAAAGGATTTGTAGTGTATTTGGGGGATTTCGTTTGGTTTTTGTGATTTGGGGTGGGTGATTTTTCATAGAAAATTAACTCCGAAATGAGGAGTTACAGAACTGATTTTCTATGAAAATTCCTATTTTTTTAATAAAAATGAAGTAGTTTGATTTTGTTGTTGACAGATTCATGGCTATAACTAGGGGGCCAAGTTCTCAAGCAGATCATAGAGAGAGGCCCACAGGCTCTGTTCGAAAGGGAGAAGGAGGTGATGATGTCGTGCCTGATGTAGGTGAAGCTAGGGTATTCCTTGAAGGACCTATTGATGGTTCTCTATTACTATCTTATCGTTACCTTGTTGCTTATAATTTGTGGCAGGGTGAGGTAAGTATATGAGACTGGGACCTATAATTGTTATTTAGATTTTTTCATCTTATTCGTTGAAAATATGAATGTTATGGTTTAGGATCAGGGAGAGCTGAAAATGGTCTCCCATGGGAGAAAAATAAGTAAGTTTGGATTGCCCTGTGATGAAGTTGAGGCACTTATTAGTAATTTTGGATTGTTACTGTTGTGCAACATTAGTTATGAAGTGATCGATAAAGGTTTTCTTTCTGCATTTGTCGAGCGATGGTAAAGGGATATGAACACCTTAAATTTACCTTTTGGCGAAATGAGAATCTCATTAGATGATGTGTCATGCCTGCTACATATACCTATTATTGGTCAATTTCCCACTTTTACTAATCTGAAGTTTGGTGAAGCTGTTGCTCTACTTATTGAGTTATTGGGAGTTCAATCTTCCAATGGAAAGGCTGAAATGAGACAGTGCAAATCCCAACATGTTCGTTTAAGCTGGTTGAGAGATATTTATGAGTATTTTTGCGAGGCTTATTATGGGAGTATTTACCAGGGCTTATTCAATGTATCTAGTTGGATGCACGATATTTGCTGAAAAGAGTGCAACTTCCATAGTTGTTTAATATCTTAGTTTGTTTAGAGATCTTGGCATGTGTGGAGATTATGCATGGGGAGTTGGTCATCTAGCATACATATATGAGTAGCTGGGAGATGTTTGTATCTCCCATACTCGTCAATTGGGTGGTTACGCCACACTGATGCAAGTACAATTATTTGGTACATTATTTGTAATATAATGTATTTTGTTGTGATAAATATAATTTTTCATTAACTTATTCGATACTTGTTACAGAGTTGGATTTATGAACATTTTCTGAACATGAAAAAAAAAACTTTGAATGCCATGTATGAGGAGCATAAACCTAGGGCTTGTCAATACATTGTTAGTCAACAAATTTGCAAGATTATAGATGTGAGGTTGCAGCTGGATCGATTGACCATTGATGATGTCTTATGGGATCCATATACAGAGCTTAGAGCATATTGCCCATTTGTGTCTATTTCGTTATTTTGTGGATATCTACGTGGTGGTCACGTGACGCAAAGACATCTACTTGAACGTGTCTTGCGTCAGTTTGGATTTGTGCAGACTATTCCTCGTCCTCTTTTGCCAGTTCACCCAGGAGTATTAGCCACGATTGAGGATCGATGGCTACATTTTGCAGATCATGTCATTAGGGGGTTGACCTTGCATTTGAACCAAATTATTGTTCATCTAATTACAGGGGCTAGTTTAGACGCATGTCCCATCCAAATCTTATTATTGGGTCTGATACTAAGGTTGTTGGTTATCGTCGATGCCGTAGTCCTGAAGATGGAGGTCCACCACCACCATCACTGTCATCATCTCAGCAGGACCATGCTCACATTGTAATATATTTAGTAACTTTTGTTTTTCATTATTAGTAAATATCATTGTTTTGTAAGTTATAATTTTGTTATTTTTCTTGTTGCATGGTATATTTAAGCACATTGTCAACATCTTGCAGCGGATGATTGATTGTCGACATGTTGAAGTAGACACTCCTAGCTATGACGATGCTCAGGAGGCCCTATCATTAGCTTGTGGAGTTACTGAGCAGGGAATAATATATAATCGACGTAATCGTGCAGTTCGTGGTAGGGGACCAGCTTGGAGTTCTTTGTGTTTTAGTTATGTTATGTTGAACTTTTAATATAATGTTGAGCTTTTCATGTCATGTTGACCTTTTATATTTGTTATGTACTTTCAATGAAATGTTGACCTTTTATATTTGTTATGTGAAATTATTGCATCTGATGTTATATCATTGGTTTATGAAAACACATCACATTCATCAAAAACACACAATATAATATAAGTACATCAATCCTCCCTAAGATAAACATATGTTGGATCTTGGCTTGTAAGAATAGAAAAATTTTGCATCTTACTAAGATAAAATTGTGACCATAGTCTTGCCACAGGGTAGGCATATGTGGACCACAAAATGTCAACAGTTGGTAATGGACAACCATCCTTAAATTTTACGTGCATAACATTTATGATATTATCATTTACATTGTAATAAAATAAGTAACAATAAAATAACATATACATGACCTAGAAACACAACTGGACAAAGTGGGAGCCACAAACATGACCAATACATATTATTCTATGTGAACTGGCATCAATAGGAGGCTTCGTTCTAAATGGAAATATTGTCAAGTTTTGTTTCAATGATAGGCATACCAAAACAACATTGTATTTTGATGTTATTAGGATATGCAATTTCATGTTATATCAGGATACACAATTTCATGTAACTTTGTCTTAATTGAGACCTTGACGGCTATATCAACTTGTTTGAAACAATTTACTATGACCTCGATATCCCGTTGAATACATAATTCTGACCTTGATTCATTGTATGAGATATCTGAGAAATTGAGTCTTTTCCACATTACGTGTACTTCAGTAAGAGATATAACACCCAATTGGTATCTAGCCAACTCGCATGCACATGGAAGACCATGCATACGTCTCAAAACACATCCACAATGGAACTATCAAAACCAGTATGTTGAACCTTTAGTACTTCTTCTGCAATGTGCACCAATGCATATTTTGACACAAATCCGACCAAATGTTTATACAAGGTCATGTTGAAAGTGTGACTAACAACATGCAAAATCGTCTCAAATGATGCCTTGATTTCATTATGTTGGAGTATAATGACCTTGTTCACAACATCCCAACATATACAGAAATCTCCCATACTATTTTGCAATATCCGTTTGAGCTTCCAATGAGCTTGTTCAACCTTACAAAACCCAAATAAAAGTTATAACGACAATAACAATATAATTACAGTAACAATAAACAACAAAACATCTTACCTGTTTGAAGTGAGATTCCCTAAGTGCATAAAGTTGTCTATCCATGCCTTCACAAATTTCCCCTTGTGTGGAATCAATCATGTCTTATTTACATATTCAACAAATAAAGGCAATGGCTCACAAACACTTTCAAAATATTTAACACAATCCTCAAATAAACGAACATTTGTTGAATCAATGATATTTCCCCATGCCTCCATAATAACATCTCAAGCCTTTGTGGAATTAACTAGCATTACACATTTTGCCTTGACATTCTTATTGATGTGAAACCGGCATAACAAGTTATGAACTTTAGGAAATACAATGCTAATTGCATTCACTAAAGTTGGGTCTCTATCACAAACAATCACTTTAGGATGATCATCAGTTACAAACAACCCTTTTAATTTTTGTAATGCCTAAAGAAAGTTATTTTCATGTTCATTGGATAACAACACAAATGCAACAGAGAAAGTCAATCCAGTAGAAGTGACACCCACTATCTCAAGCAATGACAATCTGTACTTATTTGTTTTATAAGTGTTATCCATCAACAAAACAATGTGAAATGCGTTCAACAATTTCACAGAATCAGGGTTAGCCCAAAACACATCACTCACAACCTCCGAAGACATATGACACCTACTTCAATGAATATATTGGTCATGCTCAAGCAACATCATAAGTTGTTGCATTTTTTTCTTGGGCCTCTAACTGATCACTTATAAGTATATCTAGCATTATACAATTGCTTGATTGTGGTCACATTATGTGTATTTTTCTCCTTCAAGGATAGCAAGATGTTTGTCGACCTAACTTGACTCTTCGTCATGTTCACAACTAACTCATGTTCATCCCTTTTTAATCTTCCTGCATAAGGGTGACCAACTAATGTCTGCGATAATGCATGATTGTACAAACCGCATATGACCTTCAACATCCAACCATCTCCAGTGGAAATTGGTTTGCCCCTTAATTTGAAAGGACAATCACACTTCCTTGAACTAGTAACACTGACGTCTGCTACTTGTTTGTATTTCATGTACTTACCACTTCCTTCACAACCTAATAAAACAAATGTTTTTCTTTCAGGTTGTCTATTTGCTTTGCCTGATCTACGTATCACAATCACAAACCCAAGATCAAACGCAACTATACGAACCCATTCTAGTAAATCATCTTGTGTTGCAAATACCTACATCAAAACTAGTAAATTCAGATTTCAAAATTCATACACAAATGACCCCATCAAATAAAATTACCTCATCAGTCGTGGAATGATTAGCCAAATCACCACCATCAGAGTTAATTAATTTTAATTCTTGCATATTTGAAATTTTATCAACTTCATCACTCACTTTTGTCAAGACATGTTCCTCCATGGTCAACTGTAACAATAATCGACATTATTAAATTCAAATTTTCAAATAAAGCAAATATACCAATTTCATTTTCAAAAATATATTACAAAATGACCTGTTCCGAAATTGATATTACTGTTCTGGAACAGGGTGTTCTGTAACTCAAAGACCTATTCCGGAATGACCTATTCTGGAACAATAATATCAATTCTGGAGCAGGTCATTCCGGAACAGGTCATTGATTACGAAAAACCCTATTCCGAAACAATAACACCCCTGAGAAATCTATTCCGGAACAGTTAGTTTTGAAACATCATCACTGACTTACGGAATACCCAGTTTCGGAACTTAATCAACATATTATGGAATTTGATGTTTCGTAATATGTTGACACCCCAAAAACAATACATTCTGTAATACAACCCGAACCCACCCCAACTTACCTCGCACGATGCCACGCCACCACTGCTTTGCCGCACTGCCGCCAACAACGCACATCGTCGCAGAAGGAGACTAATCACCCACTGCACCTCACCGTCCACCTTCACGCATCCACCTTCTACCTAGCCACCTCAAATTTCACTGTTGCATTACTTTATTTAATTAAACGATAAAACCGTAATTTCATAAAGGGTAGACTTGGACTATTTTCAAATTTTGGAGATGTCTAAAGAATGCTCGGAGGTGCAGGAATTTTACAACCCAACAGCAAGCCCAAATTTAAACTCAGGAGGCCCAAAAATGTTAAAAAAAACATGTTGCTCTCTCACACACAAATTTGAGTATGATGGCAGAATGTCTTATAAATCCTTCACAAAAGTAAATTCGTATTTAATGTTAAAATTTAATTATTTAATGGTCCTTACAAAAACTTTGTATGGTTTCTCAAATTAAAATTTATATATAACGAGGGATTTATTCTTTATTGATATATCGTGAATAAATTCCTAGATTATGTCGTACAATTTACTTGCAAATTAGAAAAAATATTATATAACCAATCTTTCACAATTACTTAATTTATTAGTTAATATATTTTTATTATAACTTTTGTACTATATATTGTGAGTTTTTATAAGTAGGGTTTCTCATATAATATATTAACATTTTGTAATTATATGCTAAAATTAATCTTGTCAATAGAAGAAGATGTTCATCACAAAAGTGTAATAATTATTAAACTTTAAGAATTAATTATATGCATATAATTTAAAGCAGATCAAATAATAAAAAAATTATGTATTTTATAGAATGAACATTCTGTAAAATTCGTGAACTCGTCTTAAACTAAATATCTACTTATTAGGGTATAAAAATATTTTGTAGGTGTCATAGTCGATTGAAACTAAAATTTCATCTTAATAATTGGGAAACAACTTTTCATATCAAATTTTAAATAATATCATTAAAACATTTTTTTAATATATTAATTTGTAACATGTATATTTGAACCTAATAATTTTTCAAGTGACACTTCTCGAAAGATCCACGAATATGTAGAGTGTATGTTATGGGATGCATGGCACCAATCCTTTTTCATGGCCTTCTTACCGACTTAATAAAAGGTAAGTCAGGTGAAAGTATAAAATTTTTGAACTGAATTGAATATCTATACATATACATACACACTTTTATATATATATATATATATAAAAGGAAAATACCTGTGTTATTTTATTGGTTTTCTTTCAATGTCTCTATTTTTGGTGTTCCTCTTCTCTTTTCTTCTCTCTTGTATGTCTTTCTTTCCCTTCTTATTTTGAAGCCCTACATTCTTTTTTTCTTTATTATCAATTTTTAGGTAGGTTAAAATTACTACTCCTATACTTCTATAAATTGAGTCTAAAGAGTCAAGGAGATTAAATGCACCCTTAAAAAGAGTGGTCGTACCCCAAATACAAAATGTTCATCGTTTTTCTGTGTATAGCGAGAAGAAAAGTGGATAATTTCTTCCTACACCTGCATTCATCATAATTTTTAAAATGGATGTAAAACTTACTTTTAAAATTGATATTTTGGAATGAATATTGACAATATAAAAATAACTTTCAGATTTGGTTTTTTGAAATAAATTTTGTTAATGCAAAAAGTAATTCCATAAAACATTTTTGAAATACAAATTTAATTTATGGAAATTTTTTTTGGAAATGTACAATTAATTTTTGGAAAACTTTTTTCAAAAACATATTATAGAAAAAAAATTTCAAAAGTCAAATTTGCATTTTGGAAAATATTCTGGAAACCAAATTTGATTTCTGAAAAACCTTTTTTGAAAGTCGTTTCTTACACTCCAACTAGTTTTGAATTTTGTTTTTCGAAAGTCATTTCTGAAAATCAATTTCCGCAAACAACTTAAATGAAATCTGCACCCATTCACATTAAATCAACCAAAACACACTCACCCACAGCATCGTTACATGGAGAAGTCTATGCCACACCACCCCATATCATGCCGCCACTAAATTTTAAACACTCACCCACAACAATACCTTCTTCTTTTTTAAGAAGGGTGGTGATATTTTGACACCACTATTCATCTTTGACACTATTTAACACTATTATATATTATTATTTTATTCATATATACTATTTTATTAACAAAATATATTGTCAATTGAAAGTATAATATGAACAGTAATGTCAAATTATTATTTTTCTTTTAAATAATATGCCAATTGTGATAATGACATTTTGAAAAGGTGATGGATTGCAAGCAAATATGGGGTGAGGAAACAATTATAAAAAAGGTGATATGTCTATAGAGTGAGTGGGTGAGGTTGTGGTAAATAGCCGAGAGGGTGAGAATGCGAGACAAAAAAGTTTGTGAGAGCGATAGAAAAAGGTGTTTACTAAAAAGAGAAAAGATTGATTCATAAAGTAATAAAAAAAAGATATTTTATATTTTCTTTTATTGAATTATAAAAAAACATTGTAATTATTTTATTTATTTTCAAGTATTACATATCAATATATATATATATATATTTAAACTTTACGAAGATTTCAAATAACAATAATTAAAATATTTTTTCAGTTTTGCACTTTTTAAAACTAATCAATTTTGTTGTCATTCCAGCAAAACTATTGGAAAAATTTTGATCGGTTTTTTTTTTTTAGAAGTTTTTATGGTTTATTAAAAGAGAAATTTAAGGTGAATTTTCTCTTTAAAGAACAAGAAAGTATTTTTAAGAAGTAATTTATATGTATCCAATTCAAAAGTAATTTTTATAAGAAATAAGGAAAGTTATTTATAGAATGAATTATCTTATTTTTCTTTTGCACTTTTGCTTAGATGATGCAAGATTAAATTTGATATTGGACTATATTTAGTAGAGTTTCATAACCAAAAAATTTGAGTTTCTTTTAAGTTTGGGATACGAAACTTTAATTTGAATATCAAATTACGTACTCTTGCCTACCTTTCCTATTCCGAATGAATGCTCAAAGTTTATTAAAACTGGAATCCAATACTATTTACATGTCCACAAGTCAAAAAAAACTTAAAAAATTTATACTTGCACAAATATTTACAATAATTAAAATGAAAAAATTTATTCTCTCTAAACAATTAGCTTTTTAGGTTCTTCTTTAAAGTCTCCTTGTCTTAAATTTTCTTAGCTTGCGATTAGATGGTTTTTTCATTAAATTTTTATTAGAAATATGATTTTATATTTTTTAAATTCAATTTTTTATTATATTTTACTATTTCAAACTTTCACTTTTTTTATATTTTTTTCAAGTTAACTATACTATTTTTTTCAATATTCTTATTGTTACATTTATTTAATTGACATTTTTCATTTTCAACTATTAAACATTATATAAGTTACATACAATGTATAAATATAGCTATTTAAGAAAAAAATGCCTACAAAGATTAAATCATATCATGTTTATTTAAATAAATTGTTAATCAAGTTATTTTTACACCTATAAATAACTATAAAAGTTTTTGAATAGTTATGTAAATCTGTAAAACTAGTTCAACAAATGTTAATTTAGGTTTAAAATAACTTAAAAAACACCTTTGACATCCAACAAAAAGAGACAACCAATGTGTATTCAAAATTTAGTTACACCAGATACACCATTATCGAGTCATCCTTCATATATAAAACTAGTAACTAATTTCATAAACACATACATTCTGTCTTCAAATTTCATACATCTTCAGCTAAGACAGAATCATGACCATGATTAGTTCGTTATCTTTTTCTTATATGGTATGCAAATTTCTTTTTAATGTTTTATTATTTTACTCTTTCATTTCAATCTTATCTAATTCACGTGTTTTTATCATATTTGTTTAAATTATCTACAAGATATCAAATGAATAACCTTGGATACATATTTTCATGGCTAACGTTCATGGTTTGTGTGTAGGTTAACATGAAAACTCTCTCTAAAGTAGCAATACATTTATTATCAATAATGATGTTGCTCCCAAGCATAACACACTCAATTGTTGTAGAGTCAAACGAAAATAATTATATCAAGTCAGCTACCTTCTTGTCTGAAAAATTTGAAGTGGGACCAGGAAAAATTGCAATGAAAACATTATTAGATATTGACTTTCCAAAGGGTCACATTGGGGTCA
>Ga0209700_102888_pt1 | contig 33988 bp, 13 predicted proteins | sample SiratroredBW_FD_187528 | JGI IMG/M metagenome (GOLD analysis project Ga0209700, IMG submission 187528) | Root nodule microbial communities of legume samples collected from California, USA - Siratro red BW (SPAdes) (version 2) | ecosystem: Host-associated > Plants > Roots > Nodule | place: USA...
GTAACTTATTAAAATAAAATATTTTTTATAAAAAAATTGCCTTATTACACAAATAAAATAATTTTATCTATATTTCAGATAAAATATTTTTCATTGTATGAATCTAATTTGTGTATTTATTTGATCTTTTGATGTTATAAAATAATATATGTAACTTATTAAAATAAAATATTTTTTATAAAAAATTTGCCTTATTATTATATAAATAAAATAATTTTATCTATATTTCAGATAAAATATTTTTTCAAAGACATTGTATGAATCTAATTTGTGTATTTATTTGATCTTTTGATGTTATAAAATAATATATTTGACATCAGTAAATATGAATATTTTATCCTATTATTTTGCGAGGATGGTGGCAGCGTTAAGTTTTTTTTAGTTTGTGGGTGGCATGGTGGAGAGGGATAGCAAGGTAGAGGATGAGATTGCGGGACTGAAATGACTTGTTGGAATGAAACACTACGGACCATGAAGGTTGACGCAGTGGTGCCAGAGAAAAGATTGGTGGTTTCGTGGTGGCTCAAGGAAGATGAGGGGCAGAATGTATTTGCAATAGCTCCTAATTAATATGAGTGTTTGAGTTTCTCTTTTTTGGATTTAATGTAGTTTAAGTCTTAATTCAGCAATATTTGATTTAGTGTTTATCACTTCTTTTACAGATGAAGAAGCACAAATCAGGCACAAATCAAGTATCCAAATAGTTCAATATAATGATAACGACAACATTTACGATAATATGAAGCATTAGCATGAAGAATTAAGCATTAATTACCCCTTGATGCACTGCAATGTTCCTTTCGTGATTTTCGGCTTAGAATTGGCTCTTTCTCTTGCTGTTCTTCTCTTCTCAACCTCTCAATTCTTCTTTCTTCTCTATGAATTTGCTGAGTTTTGAACCTCAATATTTCGTGGCGAATGCTCTTTTCTCTGAAATCCAACTCTGCCTCCCTTCCCCAAAGCTCTTCCTCTCTTTCTTTTCCACCCAGTGTACCCCATATATCAACCGGCCCAAAAAAATGCCCCCTCCTCATCAGCCTTTTTTGTTTACCAGGGGACATCCCCACCTTTTCAGACTTGGGATCGCTGTCGCAGGGGACCAGTAACCAATTTTCACATTGCGCCTGGTGTACTTATGCTCATTGCAGGAGACACAGCAGCTTTCTTTTTTTGTCTGTAGTGGAGGCTTTCTACGAGAGAGGATCTTCACTGATTTTTTTGAAAAAAAAACTTAACCGTGCTTTTTGAATCAGCATCCTTGTTTGTCTTATTCACTTATTATTCATTTTCTCCCTTTTACACTTTATTATTTCACAAAAAGAGATATAAAATGAAAGCACCTAGAAGCTAAATCTCCACCTCTGCTTTCGTTTTATATTTCTCAACAAGAACAAAACAAAATTCTTTCTTTTTTTTTATTCGACAAAGGCAAAAAATTTAAAACATTTATTTATTATTATTTTTTTTATTTATTTATTTTTAGAATAAGGGATAGTGCCAAACAAACTATATTTACTTTTTTTGCAATTTTGAGAATAACGGAAGAACAAAGAAAAATTAAAGATGGATTTTTAATTGATTTTGTTTTAATTGATAAAGACAAAAATTTAAATTTGATTAAATAACTCTTTTTTATATTTGAATTTTTTCAAAAGTTAATTAAAAATATATTTTTTAAAATAAATTTTGACTATCCTGACTAAATTAGGTATTAACAATTGTGTTTGGGTGCATGTTTCATTTCTGAGCCAACTGAATCTATAAGATGTTAATATCTGTGTAACTACTGTCAATTGTTCATTATATCCATCAGATTACTCAGTGAAATTATTAATGACAGATTGTTCAATGAAATTAGTGAGATTGTCAATAACAGATTGCATAATCTACATCCGCCGTTAAATTTGATGAAAGTAACGAATGATATAAGCTTGTATATATTGATAATCAGAAGAAGAATGATAACAACAATATTCTCATCAACATAAGGAATTTTGAACAATTATTCTAAATGGTGGTATTAAAGATAGTGTACTCACAAGGTTCAACAACCACTACCTCTCCCTTTTCCTCTTATTCTCTTACTCTTTAGCTTTTTTCTTTTTTTTTTGGCTTTTTCTTATCATGTGTAATTTCCTGCGTAACTTATTAAAATAAAATATTTTTTATAAAAAATTTGCCTTATTACACAAATAAAATAATTTTATCTATATTTCAAATAAAATATTTTTTCAAAGACATTGTATGAATCTAATTTGTGTATGTATTTGATCTTTTGATGTTATAAAATAATATATGTAACTTATTAAAATAAAATATTTTTTATAAAAAAATTGCCTTATTACACAAATAAAATAATTTTATCTATATTTCAGATAAAATATTTTTCATTGTATGAATCTAATTTGTGTATTTATTTGATCTATTTGACATCAGTAAATATATTTTATCCTATTAATTTGACGTTAAATAGGGTGAATGTGTTATCAACAAAAAAAAAATTATTTATTTATCTGTTTTTGTCTGGAATGAGTGTTTTCTAACTGAGAGAAAAAGTTCTGAAGCCATAAAACGTGTGAGAAAAAGATAAAAAAGTAGCCATTGATTCGAAAATACAAACATCTAACGGTCGAAAAACAGTGTTCCACCGTGTGAGACTCCACGAACCTTTGCGCTTGTTGTGTACTAGGTTTTTCCGAAGGGCTTGTGTTGTGTTCTGTTCACACTTCCCACTTCCTCTTCTGCTCTCAGAAGGACTCCATTGATTTGGAAGCCTTTAAAGCTCCAAATCTTCCCTTTTCGGAATCAGTTCTCAGCTGTTTGTGTCTGAGATCAAGAACAGCCACAGATAAAAAAATGCTGTCTTCAAATGTTGTTCCATCATCATCCCCTCTCTCCTTCACCAAACCCAATCCCCATTTCTTCGTCCATGCATCTCCCCATGTCAAACCAAATCTTCTCACCAGGTTTCAGACCCAACACAGAGCCTCTCTTCACCAAAGTTCCAAACTTTCTTTCACCCCAACATCTAAGATCCAGCTTTCAATCCCAAAGTTAAGATCTTTCGACGGATTCCTCAAGCACCCTTTTGAGCCCTCGTCAAGACCCAGGCATCAAATCATTAGGGCTGCGTCTGAAGCCAATCCTGAAGGAGAAAATGTCGCCCCCAAATCCAAGAATCTCAAACTTGCTCTGGTGTTTGGGCTATGGTACTTCCAAAACATTGTGTTCAACATTTACAACAAGAAAGTGTTAAACATATTCCCTTTCCCATGGCTTCTTGCCTCTTTCCAGCTCTTGGTTGGGTCCCTTTGGATGCTGGTGCTTTGGTCCTCCAAGCTCCAACCTTGTCCCAAAATCTCGAAACCCTTTATCATTGCTCTCCTTGGACCCGCTTTGTTCCACACAATAGGCCACATTTCAGCCTGTGTTTCATTCTCCAAGGTGGCTGTTTCCTTCACCCATGTCATCAAATCCGCGGAACCCGTTTTCTCTGTCATCTTTTCTTCTGTCCTTGGTGATAGGTACCCCATACAGGTTTGGCTCTCCATTCTGCCCATTGTGCTTGGTTGTTCTTTAGCTGCTGTCACTGAGGTGTCTTTCAATGTTCAAGGATTGTGGGGTGCCCTTATTAGCAATGTTGGTTTTGTGTTGAGGAACATCTACTCCAAAAAAAGTTTGCAGAATTTCAAGGAAGTTGATGGCTTGAACTTGTACGGCTGGATTACCATTGTTTCATTCCTCTACCTGTTTCCAGTGGCTATTTTTGTAGAAGGGTCTCAGTGGATCCCTGGGTATTACAAGGCTCTTGAAGCTATAGGAAAACCATCCACATTTTATATCTGGGTGTTGTTGTCTGGGGTTTTCTACCACCTTTATAACCAATCATCATACCAAGCACTGGATGAAATTAGCCCTTTGACTTTCTCTGTGGGGAACACAATGAAAAGAGTGGTGGTGATTGTGTCTACGGTATTGGTGTTCAGGAATCCGGTTCGGCCTCTTAATGCCCTTGGATCTGCCATTGCAATTCTTGGGACTTTCCTGTATTCACAGGCAACATCCAAAAAGAAAGAAAAGAAAATTGAAGGGGAAAAGAGTAGTTAGACAAAAAGAAGGGGAAGAAAATGTATTACAGATGAGAAAACTGTTTCATTGTTTGAGTATTACTGTTAGCCTTGTTAGAAATTGAATAAGATTTCCATTTTGGTTTCTTCTGAACTATTGCCTATGATTTTTCTATTAGTGCCCTATCTTTGTTTGGTTTGTTTTTCATGAATGCAATCTATAAATATAAATGTTGGTTAATTTCTTTGTTTTTTTACTGCTTCAGCAAGCCAGTAGGATTCATCATCTGTTGGTTGAAAGTATAGTGATTATATCTTGTGTCTGTTTTGTCCAAATCTATTTCCACTTTCATATTGCCCAACTCATGCTTGCAATACTAATTATAATTATATTCATTTATCATTTTATTGCTTGGGATTTGCTATTACCTTCTATAAATCATGGAGCCTATTTTTCATTTGATGACTATGTAGCATGAGTGAAAATTTTGTTCCGTAACACTCACATGCTTTCTGTTACCATGTCTTTTAAAGGAATCTCCTTTCTTCTCGAATATATTATTGATCATAAGAAGGAAATTGAGGTGGTATGTGAGTTTTGGTAAGTTACCATTCTAAAAGTTATGTATGGAACTAAAGAGTTCCTCGCTTTTCTGGTACAGGTCCACTTTTATTTATGTTCTGCTCTGCCGTTTTCTCATGGAATTTACAATTTCAGGTTTTGGCTAGTCAAACATTTCATAAAGGCATAATCAGTCTGTCTTGGGCCTTTGCTACTGCATAATCATGGATTTGACATGCTAGTGAAGGGTCTGATGTTTTGGAGCAGCAGACTGCCCTGCATTATCAAATAAAATTATCAAAGATTTGTTTGGATGAGTTTCTCACCAACACTTTTTAGGATAAGAAAAAAAAATTCCAATCACACATTGTTGTGTGATTAGCCCTCTCACAACTTCTTTTGCACTGTTCCATCCAACCCAAATATACCCCTTTGACCATATCTAATCACAGAATTATTTTGTTGACTAAGCATGAAGAGAAATTCAGCTTAGTGGGTAATCAGAAACCTATATTTTGTGTCCACACATTGTAGAAATTGTTTGACATCTTCATTAATTGATACATTCTTTTGCTGCATTAGCTGTTACCGTTGTGTTTGGAATGTGAAAGGTGGTCACCCTGGCATATGTTAATCAGTGAACTATCAGCCTCCAAAGTAACATGTTAGCTACTGCTTTTGATCGAAGACCTGGAAACTGTGTCAAAAGTCCTTGCCACATCAACATGTGCACATACGAAAATTAAAAAGTAAACATAAGCCCCTTTTGCTTGTATATCCATAATCACTTATGGTAGAAGAAAATAAAAGCAAATTGAATATGACCTTTTTTCATAAGTTTGTTCCATAACTTTGAGGAAGTTATATAAGAGAACTTACATAAAGTTGAAGTCTGTAAGTTGGTTTTAACTGAGAGAAACTTAATGTATTTTTATCTTTTTTATTTCTAAGTATTTATGGGAAAGTGTATGAAAATAAGACCATGGTTTTCTATTAGAATCCTTGTTCTAGATCAACGAGTGCCAATTATTTATGAGTATAACCTCATCAGGTCATTTTCAGTTCCCATTTTATTTCATTTATTTATAAACAAAAGTAGTCCATAAATTTTGTGGTTCATACAAAATTGAAAACTCTTATACTGAAACACTTTGAATAAAACTTGACTAGATTGTTCAATTGATGAATAATTTATAGCTTTTGAAGTTGCAAAATCAAGTGATTGAAACAAATCTGTCATTGATTTCAAAGAAGAAGAAAAAACTCCATTGATATATGTGGGTATTCCAATATGGTTGGTATCACAACATTGGGGATATGCATAAGGCCTTAAAGGGCTGCAAATCAAATTTTCCACTTCTGTTCGTTCATCTCTTCAAAGTCAGTTCATAAACAGGCAATCAATACATTTCACTATAAGTAGCTACAAAACCTTTTATAATGTATTACAATCATCCTTTGAAATCTATAAATGACAATGCTTAAAAGTGTTTGATAGATAAGTTAAAATAACACATGTTTAAATTATGAGTTTTGCTTCAAGAAACATGATACATATAAAAGTAGTATAGAAGAGGACATACAACAAAAGTAACTAAACAAATAGTTCTAAATATATGTATTACACACGCACACACATATCTTAATTGCACGAAAACGGGGGAAAATGTAACATGAGTGTTGTTTTTATTGGTGTGTAGGCCTGTGAGAGAATATCAAATGTTAGTATTTGTTCGTAACAAAACACAAAGTTGTTGTCTTTGTTCTTGCTTTCTTCTGTCATGACCATTCCAAAATGTTTTAAACACAGGAATGCCACAACAGATTCTGTAATCTAGAACAACAATTATATTATTTTTAAACAGGGTTATCCAACCCTCCATATAAGAAACTACACCATATATATATATATAACAGGTATAATCAGGGTTAAAGAGAATGGTTGGTTTGGCACTAAACATACCAAGTCACGGGCCTTCAACCTTACAAATAGGTTTAGTCAAAGGCTGTGTATTTGTGAGTGATAACAGCGAAAAGAGTTTTGGAAAATGTGAGTGGTGGTTGCATATCCAATGAAGAATGGTGTGTGCATGTGGTGAACATTACTATTTTGATTCAGTTTTTGAAATGAGGGCTTTGAGATATAAGGCACAGAAGCATATGGAGAGATGTGCCAATTTTTGGATGGTCAATGCATGCATGTACTTGCATTGGCTGTTGCATGCAAGCTGCATTTAAGTGAACAACTGTAAAATTTTTATATTTACAATTTAATTACCTAATTCATGTTCAAATGGTAACAATTGCTTATACAATGTCCTGTAAAATATTTCTATACAAACTAAATATAATTTCAAATGTGCATTAAAATCTATTAATCTTACTATGTTATATAGAATTAGCGAAAGAATCTTATAAATATATTATAATAATTTTGAAAGTTTATGAGACAGGTGGGTTGTTGAAATCTTACAAACATGATAATATTTTTTTAAGACACTAACTTTTATTTTGTTGCTACACAAATAAAACATGAGTTCAATATTTTGAAAGGTAGATATTTGTTTGAGAACAATATTTTATTTACATTTGTATATTTGCATTAGAGTTATATTGTATCATTTATTTTACGTGTGGTAAATTTGTTATAAGTATAGTAATTTTAAATTTATTTTTTAAAATATATTGTTTATTTTGTTGTATATTTATGAAATTGTCATTTTTAACGGAAATGTTTGCTTTATGGTGCAAATCCTTTTATGTTCTACTTTTGTTAAGATAATTTAGAAACAGCTGTCAAGAGGGATGTCATCCAGTATGCACACACGACGGCTGCAGTGGTAGGATTTACTACTGATAACCAAGATTTATACAGTAAATCACATTAAAGCATTTAGTCAATGTTATTCAAGAATGGAAGAAAACAACATGAGACTGATTGCAGGGTGCTCTTGTATGCTATTCCACGACTCAGTCATGCAATATTACCAGTGAAACTCTTCTAATTAAAAAACCATGTCAAAAGACCTATACTTCCTCATTAAACATCATATCTATAGTCCTAATACAACACTAATGCAGTTACCAACCCTTCCTCTATATAAACCCACATATGCAGAACACAAATTAACAATGAAGTAATAGCTCATTTTTCAAAAATACAGGACAGCATATGGTTTGGTATGTAGAACCTCACCAGAACAAGCAAGATATAGAGCCTCCAATAAATTAACACATTAAATTTTGCAAACTTAAATGAGTTTGTAAAAGAAACTCTCTCTCAGTATTTTTTTTAACTGAGTTTCAAAGCCGAACTCACATTACAATCAGATCTAAGTGAAATCCAAAGAGCTACTCATTTTACATTATATATTAAGACTCCAACACTCAGAAATTACAAACAAACCCATCAATATCTCTCCTTTCTCTTTACACTTCAATTCTGGTTGGTTAAAGAAAATTTTATATGCATATTCTCAATATATTTTTCAAAAGAAACCATGTTATTACCAGAAAAAAAAAACTTTGATTTATTTACACACCCATATTTCCTAAGTCAGATCCACTTGTGACTATGCCCCATCACTCCAAATTTATCATTAATGCGGACTGGTCTGAACTACAGAAGACCTTCTCAACCTAATCTCCAAAGGTCTTCAAAGCCTTACTACCTTCTCTCTTTCCGATCCCTTTATTCTTCTTGACACCTCCTTCTTCCCATTTTTTCTTCTCTAACTCCATCACTCTCACCCCACCTTCTCCCTCTCCCATCGCTCTCTCATCCTCTTCACCCACTCTTCACCGCATCCCATGCCTCTGTTTCATGCAAGTTGCATTTAAGTGAACAACAATTAAAGTAAAATTTTTATATTTACAATTTAATTAACTAATTCATGTTCAAATAGTAACAATTGCTTATACGTATAAAATATTTCCATACAAATTAAATATAATTTGATTATAATCTTACTATGTTATATAGAATTAGGGTAAGAATCTTATAAATATGTTATAATAATTTATAAAGTTTATGAGATGGTGGGTTGTTGAAACCCCTACTACCATGACAATATTTTTTTAGGACACTACCTTTTATTTTGTTCCTGCACAAATAAAACATGAGTTCAATATTTTAAAAGGTAGATATTTGTTTGAAAACATCATATTATTTACATTTGTATATTTATATTAGAGTTATATTATATCATTTGTTTTACGTGTGGGAAATTTGTTGTAATTATAGTAATTTTAAATGTATTTTCTAAAATATATTGTCTATTTTGTTATATATTTATAAAATTGTCATTTCTAACAAATATTTTTATGATGTGCGAATTACGTAACAACGTTTTCTAAGACTTCAAATCTTTCTAACATTTTTTATTCGGGAGAAACATGTTATAATAAAATTCAAAGGTTAAATTAAAAGTTTAATCAAGTAAAATATAAAACAATTTTGTTGATTAGTGATTAAGGATGATATGATGGTGTTTGATGTATTTACCGAATGTGACACTTAAATGTTCTCAGAGTCCAGGTGCCTTATAGGACAGTTATCTACATACACACAATAACAATAATGGGAGATTGCATGATAGGATGTCAATTTCATCAAACAAATTTAACGACTTAGATAGTGAGTAATAATATTTTAGTGTCACATAAAAAACTCAACATACATAACAAACTATATCCACATAATTAAATGTCTCACGTACATATCTAAGCTAATATAAATAGTGCAAAAATATAGATAATTCAACTACAAACATAGTCACCTAACATAGATAGTTTAGCTAACATTATGACATTAATTTCACATGAACTTAATAAAACGACAACATAATTGAGAAGATGATCCTTTTGTCATTATTTTGAACAGAGATTATTAAGAGGTAAGTGTAGGGGCATGTTAAACATACTTTTGCCTAGGGTTGTTGCATATGAAATCGTAACATTACAATGTTAGCTACCCATAATTCAAATTAAGTTACACTAATATGTCTGAAGCATTTGAATATTACACCATGCAGTTATGTTGCATAATTTGAACTTGCTCATTGATCAAGTCAATACATCTTTTAATGGTAACAACTTTAGGTTCACATTGACGATCGACAACTTTGTGGCAGTTTTTGAGTCGGCATATTTGTTGATGTTATTGTTAATGCATTTGATAAATTCAATTAATGAAAGTTTATAAAAAAAGTTTGAAGACTTAGATATATTAGTGTATGTGTTTCAGTTTTTTGATTTTGCTTTCCAAGTTTGATTTTTATTTACTTAAAAGAAAGTTGTTTTAAAAGATTATTTAAAACTTATTTTGGTGAGAAGATAATTTTAATTAATTAAAAAGTATTTTAATCTATCAAAATATTAATTGTGAAGTTCAATATGGTTGTTGTGGATATTTTAATAAATTATATTATCGAATCAATATGTTAAAATTAATTCTAAAAAACAATTTTAATATGTTAAAATGAGTTTTTAATAGATTAAAATTGTTCATTACTTTCAAGTATGTGTGATCAATTTATTTTAACATGTTAAAAGAACTAATTAACTCATTCTTTTCACTAATAAGTGAAATAAAAAAAGATTGAATTATAGTTTTAATCTATTAAAATTGATAAAACATATTCTATAAAACCCTCTCATTTTCATTTCATTTAACACCAATTTTAAAAAACTGAAGTTTTGTATCTTTTTCAAATCTAAGAGAGTTTGCATCAAGTAAAGACAATTTTTTGGAGCTGTTTTTTTTTTCTTGAGATCAATCCTTTGGCTAAGTGTGATAACCTGAAATCTTCTTTTCCTATTGAACTTTTGGTAGATCAGGTTATCTTTGTTTCAATTGTATTCTATTCATATCTTATAAGGTTATTGATCTAATTAGGCTTTTCAGAATCTTAATATTCCAAATCTCATGCTATATAGGTCATCTTGACACACCCGATACCTTTTTATGCATCACTTCACATTTGGTGAAGCCATACTAAAGTGTCCTTTAGGGCTCCTTCCCATCTACCCCATCTTTCTCATTGATTGTTCTTCCTAATTGTTTTCATCATAATTTCCAACGCTTCCTCCCGAGATTCCAATCTTATCCTTTGAATTAGAAATATCATGTGTCCATTAAATTAAATTATGATGTTTTTGTATCGAATTCAGATAAAATCTATGTATTTTATAACTAAAGACTCCTCACCCAGCCACCCATGCTTCCAAAAGTTGGTGTTTCTTTCATCTTCTATTTGTTTTTTTCACTCTTTATGTATTTACCTTATTTACCCTTCACATGTCTTCTTTCTTCATTTTTCAACTTTATTTATTAATTAATTAATTTTTTATTTTTAACTCTTCCAGATTTTTGTGTATGTGTGCGTATACATACATATATATATATATATATATATATATATATATATATATATATATATATATATATATATATATATATATATATCACTATAAAAAAATTAGTAAAAATACTACAAAACAAGAACATATAAGTTATAATAGGAAATAAATTTGTCTTAAACTAAATGTCTCTCATCCAAATTATTTAGAAATAGGTAGATCACTTTGATTCACTCAAACTTTTATTAAAAGTGACTAATATTCTTATAAATACAATACAAGATTCAACGTCCCAAATTAATGAGAAATAATTCAATCCAAACAGTTAGGATAACCAAGCAAGCAAGACAAAACTTGTAAAATTATTAAGACAAACTAAAATTATATCAAAATAAGAAATAAGGCTAAACTAAAATACTATAAATAAGATACAAAAGTAGAATGAAGCCAATGAAAAAACACTATAATTTTTTTTTGTAGTGAAGACAAAAAGAGTAATATAAAATTACTACTAGAAATTACTTAAAGTAATGAAACCTTAATACTTAAGTCAAAGCTACCTATACCAAGAGGATTAATAATACCACGAAAGTTAGACTTACTTTGCCATACCAAAAAAATCAACAACTAATGCATCTTAACTTGGAACAAATATTGCTAACTTGTTTTCTTTTGATTTTTCAACTCTTCCTTTGCAAACATATAAAGTGGTTCCAGATAATTTATGTTTAAAATTTTTTCTACTTTAATTTTGAGTTCCAAAATTAATAATAATGTTAATATATGATTCAACACAAAATATCAATACTTAATCTTTATGTTTTTAGTCAATCAATCAATTCAAGCTGTAATAAAATCATACTAAAAATGAACTATTTTACGTTATGACATATGCTCAATTAATTAGAATAAAATCAAATTAAAATCTACAATAGAAGTAGTTGTACAAATGACTCAAAATTAAAAGAGATTGACAATTAGAGGCAACATAAATCAATGAACATTGCGATACATAATATTTCAACACAAATCAAAGGTTTAAACTAGAACATTATTTACCAATAAAGATAAACCTAAAGTAATGAACAAAAAGCTGAAGTTGAATTAGCAAGAAACTATCAAAAAAGTTATCAATAGAAAAACACGACTAGCAACAAAATTTAAATTCAAATACGAATATGGATTTAGCAACATAATTACCAATAAAACTTCTAACGAAATGCTTTTTTTGACAAATTTTTGAATTAACATATAAAGTTCAATTCAACTCAATGCTTTTTTTTTTATCTCCATCTATTTGAACTTGTTCTAAATACCAAATAATAAGAGTCATATATGTAAAAGAAACATTTGACATATGAAAGATACAATTTAGAAAGAGTTAAATCTTCTCATTTGTTTGATATAATGAAAGTTTATGAGAAACTTGAGTTAATGATTCCAACAAGAATATAAACAATTATAGAATGAAAAACTAAGTCAAGAACATGTAAAGATTAACATCATAATAATAATATAAGAACATCACATGGTAGAACAAAAGAAATAAAGAAATGATTGAAAATACAAGAAAACATACAAAAAAGATATGAGACTTAGGAGATGAAAGAAATAATGTGTCACTTAACAAGCCTTCCTCCTTTAATATGAACATTATAGGAAAAATTGTCACTTAACCCTTATGAATCAAGATAAGATTCTAAAAAAACTTGATCACTCACAAGAGTAAAATTAATTTCTCTAATTATCATGAACTCCGAAGTATCTTTCACGTTAGAGGAGGTGACTAAATATAACCACCCAAGACCACACTTTGACTGAGATTTTCAATATAGATTTTCGGAAGTATTTTTGAATTTCAAAAAATATTTTCTAAAATTACTTTTTGAACTCTCAAAATTCATTCCAAAAAACCAGATCTAAAAGTTATTTTTACACCTTTAATATTCATTCCAAAATACTAATTCAAAAGCTATTTTTACATTTCCAAAAATAATTTTAATATTTTAAAAATATGATAGAGTTCAAGAAACAAATGACGGGTGAAGCAATTCGCCCACTTTGATTCATTGTCTTTCAATGTCCAAACCCTTATATTTATTAAGTTTAAATACAAATTTTTTTCACACATATTTTATTTTATGTGTGAAAGAAAATACAATATTTTATGTGTGAAAGAAAATACAATGAAATTAAATTATAATATATAAACAAACAGACATTTATTTATTTAAAGGTAACTAAGATTATTCTTAATATACATGACATTATCTTTTCCCCTAACAAACACTCATGTATCTGACTGTACATAGAAATTTAACTAATCTATTGAATAGTTGGATAACCACTTTTTTTTTTTTTTTCAAGTCTCCACTGTTGAATAATGCATATGTACATATAATAATTTCAGCATATTGTCCTTCTCATAAAAGTGTGAATTCCATCTTTCTTTTCAAGTTTATATTTGATAAACTACTCTACATAAATTTTGATGTATCCACCCTGATGCTGACATACCCATTCTGACTAAGATAAATTCTTTCACCATCTTCTTTCTTGTGTTTTATAAAAATATTACTTTACATAGTAACTTAATGTAAATTATTTTTAATATTTTTAGTTGAAAAATACTTTTTTATAATTTTATTATCACTGAAAAAAGAATATTTTTTATACTAAAAATAAAAAAAAAATTGTTTCAAATATGTTGATTTTTCTTTTAAAGTAATATTTTTATAAAACACAAGAAAGAAGATGATGGACGTTTCATGATTGGAGTAAAATATAGATGTTTAATAGATATATCAAGATAGCAAACAAAATTATTAAATAATACAAATAGTAGTAAACGGATTATTATTCAATTTATTTCACTATTGTAATTTTTGAAAGACTCCTGCACCTCCAAGTACTTTTTTTTGGGATACCTTCAAAATTTCCATTTTGAACCAAATTATGCTTAAATTTTTACTGTGTAAAGATTAAAATGTCTTTGAATCCTAAAACTCACCCCTCCTCCACGACGTTGTCCCATCTTTTGTCTACATTTTTGCTATGCAGCGCCACCTCTAAGCTAAGGTCTCATTGTGTGATTCTATTTTTGTGACCATTTTTATTTCATAAATCTTCAAAAGTAATGCATTTAAAGATTATTTGAGGTATGTATGATATATTTTTAGATTTGTAAAGTATTTTGAGAGATTTAAAGTGGTTTATGACTTGATGATCGACGTACGAAATGAGTTGCGAAACAGAGCATTCAGCAACTGTACTGTGTTCCACAACTCATTTCGCAGGAAATACAAGTTGTAGAACAGAATATTCCACAACTGTACTGTGTTCCGCAACTCATTTCGCAGGAAATACGAGTTGCGGAACGGAGCATTTCGCAACTGCAAAGTTGCAGAACGCTCTGTTTCGCAACTCATACTTCCTTCAAAATGAGTTATGAAACAGGGCATTCTACGACTGGATTGTAAACAAACAAAAAAATTGTAGAACCATACATTCCGCAACTCACTTGTAAATACATAAATGAGTTTCGAAACTCTGTAACTCAACCTGATCTCACCCCAACTTACCTCACACGATGATGCGCCACCATTATTCTACCGTGTCTCCGCACTTGCAATCGTCCACAGCCACCAAGAACACCCACCGCCACATAATGCCACCAATCATTGCACCTCAATGTCTACCTAACTTCACGCATCCATCTTCTTCCTAACCACCTCCAATTTAACTGTTATATTACTTTATTTAAGTGAAGGATAGAAGCATAATTTTATAAAGGACACGCTTGACATGTTTTGAAAATATTGGAGGTGTCCCAGTAAGGCTTGGAGGTGCAGGAAGAAACACTCCTGTTGAAATATCTAATAATATGATATATTTTAAAAAAAATTGTTAAAAACTCTAATAAACTATATTTGGAAAATTAAATGTTAGCAAAAAAGTCCACTTAACTTAATTCAACTGTATAATTATAGGTAATTTGGATTCAGTCTAATAATAAAAAATGCAAAATCCAATTCCATCTAATTCGAGATTTTCTTACACCCCCTTGTGTACTGCTTGTGAATACTACTATCTTTGATCAGTTACCTCTGCAGAGAGCAGAAGCCACAGTCACAGAACTTCCAATCGCCACACAGCCATGGCTGCACCTCCCGACAACGTCCCTTCCTTCATCGCCGCTCAGCTCAGCCACCTCCTCTCCCACTTCCGTCTCACTCTCAAGGCACTCTCTCTCTCTCTCTCACTCTTTCTCCTTCTCTTTCTCTTTCCATTTTCTCTCACATTTTCCTTTCTCTTCTTTTCTCTCTCAGGTTGAACAAATGTGGTCCGGCGACAAATACAACTCCGGCCCCCTCGATCGCTTCACCCTCCTCATCCCCTACTGCCTAGACTCCATCAAATGTATTTCTTCCTTCAATTTCCCTTTCACTTCTCTTTCAATTCGGAATTGAACTAAACCTCTAATTAGGGTTTCTTTCTTTCAGGGGATGTTATATTCGATGCCGAGTCTCCCAATGCTGCTCCTGATGTTATCTTCGGCCCCGAGGACGATAATTTTCACCCTTTTCACATGCCCGAATCGAATACCAACTGTTTGTCAGATTGGAACTACAAAGACCCCTCGCGTCTCCTAACCCTCATTCAGTTCTTGCGGTATTTTTTTCTTCTTCTCTTTTGCTGATTTGCTGATTTTACGATAGTTGTGGCTTTGTTTGACAAGGTGATTTCTGATTTTACAGAGATCAGTATGTGCTGTACCAGAGGAAGCGCGTTGAAGAGGTCGGTGATGACCGCTTGAAATTCGAAATCAGCACTATCTTGTCCAGGGAGGTAATTTTGTTTTATTTTTAGTTTTTATTTCTTGAATGTTCAGAAATTTGAGTTTCCATGGTGAAGTTTCATTTCATGTTTAGAGTCTGTTTTTAGGTTAAATCTTGCTCCACCCAAATAAGGGATTATATTTTGTTTAATGGGTGAAATTGACCTTTTACTTGGTTGATTTTTCTTCTGCAGGGAATAGAAATGCATATGAGCTCTACTGCGGAGAAGGTATTCCTTTAGAAAAAACTGTGCTAATATTTTGATGATCTATGGATGATCAAATTAATGTAGCCTTTGGCCAATAATGTTTACTTCTGTGACTTTACATTTTAGTATAGTCAGAGGAGGTTAAATTTGCTGTGCCCCTACTGGACATGAACATAAACAAGATGGTGTCTTGCTGTCCCTGGAGATATCCCCAGAAGATATCCTTACAGGTTGCTTTTGTTTCTCTCTTTAAATATTCTTCTGAAATTTTCACTTGCTTTTGGACAAACAACTTATGATATGTTAAACCTAGGTTGTATATCCTGTTGGAAGAAAATATACGTCAGTACCTTCAGCTCCTCGTCTGAAGTTGGTATCTTCTCCTGAGCTGAAAGCCGTTTTTACCATTGATGATGTCAAGCTACCTCCTTGGTTGGATGGGATGTAAGCATTTCAACTTTTTATTATTGTATTTGTTCCTCACCGACACATATACAAGATTGAGATAGTTTTTTGTTTTTTTTTTTTTAATAATATTCTTGCTTTTAATTCATCTGTTTTGCAAAGGTGCTTGGCAGAATATCTTCCAAATCTGGAAGAATATCTTGGGAAACAGGTTAGCTGACATTATCTTTACTGTGTCTGTTTTTTATTATAAGTGCTTAATGAACATCCTCATTTATGTTAAAACTGGTATAAATAATTAAATATGCCTTGAACGCAGGTCTTAGAGGCTGTTTCACTAATTGAAGTTAGAAGGCACTTCATTGAAACCTTAGCCGGTCCGTTTGGAAGACCAGTTGAAGCTGATCCTGTACCTGCTCCTGATGCTTTCTCTCAAATTGCTAGAGTTGCTTTGTTTTTATATTTATTGCTAACTTCTGATTTCTCTGTTTCTAGGTTTTTTGCAGAAAAGCAACTTTTCTTTGTGCATCTGGTGTTTTCACATTCCTGGTAATATATGACACTTATTACATGATATCTTGTATCCATTTGACAGAAGCTTTTGAAAAATTAAAGTGTTTTCCAAAAGAAGTTTATTGCATAACTTATGTTATACTTGTCAGTTAAAGACATCAGTAACATGTGACTAGGTTAGGGCAGAAATCTATTGTCAGTATCTTTCTTTTTTATTTGATGGAAGTCTCATGGCTGGCCGAAAGAGAAAGTTGATTAAAATGCGTGCACATTCCTTGAGGTTTAGACTAAGTGCACTTGACTCCCGTCGATTGTGTAGTAGTTTGACTTTTCGATCCATGAAATCACCTACTCATCCTAGGCTTTAGGAACTTCGGTACCTAGGAAGCATTGTAGTTTACTGTGATGACAATATCGTCCACATACATTATGAGGTAAATGCCTCCCTGAGATTAGTAGTTATACTAGGCAGACTGGTCGCCATTATTCCAAACATCCCAAATTGATACACAAAAGTGTGAGAATGATTGAACTAGGTCTGTGGTGTCTGTTCAAATTCATGAAGTTACCCGGAAAGCTGACGTGTTGATGGAAACCCCGGATGGGGTTTTGCTCTTGATTGTGGACCAACTATATCAATGGACAATATTCTACTGAATTAACAAGAATGCTTCTCTTGGAAGCTACAAATCTTGAACTTTGAATCTAATTCAATACCCCATTCATTTTTGAGATAAGCAAGGGAAGGAGGATTGCTATTTGAGATATTACACGCTCAGGTAAGAACTTTCTGAGAAGCCTGTGTGCCACTCTTGACCAAGGGATAAACAATGGTAGGAGGATTATCACTTGGGATATTATCCACCCAAGATAAGAACACTCCAAGAAAGCCATCGGGGGATCACCACTTGAGCTATTAGGCACTCAAGATAAGAAGACCCCAAGAAAGAAGAAAGATCACACTTCTCAAAACTTTCTAATTCTCATTTAAATTCAAGTCTTTGGAGTACATAGTAGGGATCCCTTTATTTATAGGTGTAGAAGGGTTCAAGAACAATCCAAAGAAGTATTAAAAAAAACAGAACAAACCAATGCAAGTACATGAAATTTGCTTGGACTAATTATGTGTGATGTGAAGAGGAAGTTACAACCTTCTCATTAATGAAGTGGTTAGGTTCAAAAACTTGCATAATTTCCCCATTAACGAGGTGGTTATGTGTTATGTGGGTTCATGCACCTTTCCACCTCATTTATTCTACCTTCGAAGAATTTTCTAGAATAGAAACTTCTAAAGTATTTGTCATCACATTTTCTAAAATTTACAAATTGTGTTATGCTTCTAGCTTCCTTCTTGTCATCCTCCCTTTAAAGGTCTTATTTATTCTTTCTTTTTTTGTCACATTTTTTCATGCTCACATCACATACCATGTTAAAGGACTTCCCTAAGCAATAAAACCAAATGGTAGATCCATATAAACTTCTTCTCAAGATCTTCAGGCCAGAAATCATTTTTTATATCAAGCTAAAAGAGGGCCCTGTGGTGAAATGTGGTCTTGGAGAAAAGGAATCTTACCGGAGCCAAAACCACTGGAGAGAAACTTTCAGTTTAGTCTTTGATCATTCAAACTCTTGAAAGGATGAATGTTATTTTTAGGGCCAACTTAAGCATTTATAGCCAACAACACCCTATAGCGAATTTGTGAGGGGTAATAGTAACCAATTTCCAGGTATCACTTGTTTTGGAGTGCACCTTTCCTCAAAAATAGAGTGGTATCAAATGTAATTAATCTTAACCTCACAAGAATATTATACATGTTAAATGTGTGTGATATAGCTGTAATTAGTGTTTCTGAACTGTTCATTTGTGCAAGTGGTGCTGCCATATCAATATAATGTTGAATACTTGAAGTCTTCAGTTGTTTTATGTTCTGAGGCTGATGCTGATATCTTGTATGAATTTTATTTTTTACATTTCATAATCGATATTGCACTTGACGAAAATTCTGATGCTTTTGTTTACCTAGGTACACTTCCTGATTCCAACTCAATTTCCAAAGCAACAGCCGGCTGTTATGCTTCAAAGTTCACAGGTTATATTTGTTTCAACTTTCCTACATCTTTTTGCTTGAGAACTTAAGATTGATCATTATTTACTGTGTAGGAATGAATTTGACAGGTAAATAAGCTGTTTATACTTTTAGTTCGGTTTCGAGTTGCTGCAAAATGTCAAATTTCGTTTTGGTGTGATGACAATGAGTATTGAACATAAGTCTTCATGCATCCTACCCAAACCCCCCACCACGAGACAAATCCTAGTGGTTTTGCAAAATGTCAAATAGCACTGAATTCTTTCAGTTACGAAGTTAATGTTCAGAAATCTGGTGACCTAATTGTATGGTATAGTTTTTATATACCCATATGTCTTTTGTTGGAGACAGGAAAAGGTCTATAATCTATTTCGAAAGTATGGATAATGTGCTGGAAACTAATATGCTCGTTTTTTTCAATGAAGTATTGTTTTGTACTTTAAATGGTTAACACAGAAACGTTCTTTTAATTTAATTGTATTTTATTTATCTCCTCCCAAATTATTTGTTAGGGGGATCTTCAAATCAGGATAGTAGAACAAAACTCGCTATACAAGTGATTTGTTTATTTGCTTCATTGCAGCATTTTAATTCACAAATGGCACCTTTGAAGTCACGGCTTATGTCTGATTATCCATGGAGTCCGAGATGGGAACCATTGCAGATGGCTGAGCGTATTTAGTGAGTGCTTTGTATTATTTGCTTGACTTTTTCCATCAGGTTAACACTTCTTTCCTCTTCCCACATTTTTGAGCTAACACGAATCGTTTCTATAGTGAGTTTCTGGCAGATGAGGCCTTGAACTTCAAGAGGCAATGCACTGAGGGTCAGGTTCAGCAGTAACATGCCCAATCTCTAAACATGTTCACTCCAAAATGTCATTTTGCGATCTTAGTCATTGCAACTTTTTGGGATCGACTTTAAATGAATTTGCCTTTGGAAATTTTCTTGTATTTATGCGTAGGTGTATTATTAAGAAGGCATATCCACTTGGAAAAGAAAAAGGGTATATAGTTAGTCTTTTTTTTCCGATGATTTTATTAATGATTGTATATGTCTTAATTTTTTTAGGATTGTTAAAAAGATTGAGGATTTTTTTGAATTGTATGATCCATAAAATTTATGAAATATAAATCAAAATTAAAATCATGTTTTGATAATTATAAATGAAGCTAAATGGACTATAAAGCAAGAATAGTAGAAAATAACTATTTATTTCTATTACGGTATTTGTGCAATATCTTTTTTAGATATTAACTAATTCATGCCACCTGATTATTTGCAGTCCATAGTTTTTTTCCCCAATCAAAACTTAGTTTTTAAATAACATGCTTGTGGTTTGTGTGTGTGTGTGTGTGTTTTTTTTTTTACTAAAAATGTTGGTTGGTGAGATTGTGATAAAAATATAAATCATCATCAATATTTTTTCTAACAAAATCTTAGATGTTTTGTTAGCTAGCTCAGCTTTCACTATTAGACCGATAGCAGATAAAAATTAAGCTGTTAATGTGATTACTAAACTTAGTAACTAATTTTTGTACAGTTTTACCATTGACATAATGGATTTGATAGTTCTTATATAAGAATAAACAATGTCTTTTAATACTTTTTTAGAAATTTTAGATAAATGTAGAATTTGATTTAAGTTCTTACTTATTGTTCTAAAGAAGACTTGCTGAAGTTCTTAATTTTAATTATATAAATGCGTGTTTTTAGGAAAAAGTAATATTCATTGTCAAAAAAATTCACTTATTCCATTTATTTAGATGTATGTTTAAACTTTTTTTTAAAAGAAAATATAATTCTAAAATAAGTTGAAAATATCTTATTTTGCATTATAAATTAATGTAGAAAATATTTCAAAAAACAGAGGGATGTCATTGATAAAAAACAAAATATTTTTTGTAACTGTAACGAAACATCAATAGTTTTATCTTTATAAGAATTGCTTAATTTTTAGCATTTTTTTCGAAAGTACTTTACTTTTAAGTTTAAAGAAGTTGGCTCATTAGCCCCTACTCTACCATAACTAAGTAATTGTATGATTTTGAACAAACTCTAAAGTTGATTTTAATCTCAGCTGTATGATTTTTAACTAACAAAAACTATTGTATTTTCTCTTTATAAAGTATAATGTCCTTCAGAAGATATGGATCTAACTTCTAATGAGTATAATTTACTTTAAAATTTAATTGTTAATGAAAAATTATTGATATTATATGCAGTTGATTTTTTTATTAACATTTAGAATTATTTACTTTTATTTATTTTAGAAGAATCATATTTGATTTGAGAATAAAATTAGTTGTTTAAATGCCGTCTCATAAAAATGGGAGTATAGTAAAATCGTAATTTTTAATAAAAAATTATTAATTTTTTAATTAGTGTCTAGCAATATCATTTACTACTAAACTCATTAGATAACTAACATGAAATTGTTTCAATTTAATCAATGTTATCGAGTTTTAGTTTTGGGTAGGAAATTGCATCAAATATTATTTGGAAAGTAGGATTATATTTGGTAAGAGATACTTCCTAATAAATTTTCGCAATACCATTTTGCTTTATGGTGTAAACTTTCCTTTTTTCTTTTCACACGTTTTGGTTTTCACATTTCCTATTTTATTTTCTTATTTTTTATAGCATTAAGTTTCTTGGGAGCTTTTACTCATTTTGAAACAATACTACAATTTTAACAAATTTAATTAATGAAAATGAGTTAAAAAATATAGAAAAAATTGTATTTATGCCTTAAGTTTCGGCATGCAAACCCTTTTCTAGTTTTAAAATAGACTTCTCATATATATATATATATATATATATATATATATATATATACTTATAATGATAAATTAATAAATTTAACTATATACTTTATAATTACTTTTATACTAAAATAATGTTTTCACAAAAATACATTTTTTAAATTTTTATAAGATAATTTAATTGAGTGACAATATAACTTTTTCAGATATTGTAACATTTTTAATATATAATAATTATGTTGTAAAGATATTTATAATTTTTTATTTGATTTCTAGTCCATATAAATTTTAAATAAAATAAAAAATAAATATTATTTTATTAAAAATATAAGAGCTAACTATCATTTTATCAAAAACATAATAGAAGTAGATATCTTTTAAAAGTGAAGAAGAAGAGTGTAATAATTATTTTATTAAAAACTTAAAAATTCAGCGTCTAATTTATAATTTAAAATTAGGGAAAGTCTTAACATAATTCATCTAAAAATATATTAAAATAATCTGTTTTAAGTTGGAGGGAAGTGTAAATTAGAGTTATGTAATAAATAGAAGTAAACAAGATCAAGAAAGGGAAAATTGTAAATTAGAGTTATGTAATAAATAGAAGTAAACAATATCAAGAAAGGGAAAGATAAAAAAAAAAATACCCTTAAAAAACCTAATTCTTCATCCGATTACATTCAGACAACAATGTATTCCCAAAATATCTAACAACTTAGAGTTAGTTATTGAGTTGCCAGTGTTTCAATATCCAGCTGTTGTCTACTTGGCATTATAAAACTCTAAAATAAATATTAATATTTTATATTCTGTAAGGAGGAACAACTTTTATATAAAATTTATTTTTATTAAAAATATTAAACAAAACAATATATTTAAACTCTTGAGGAAAGAAAAAACATTCAACAATTATTGTACAAAATAAATATGCAGTAAGAGATTGACATTTTATTCTAGATAACTCTGTTGGTAGTTGAATAGAAATGTTAACAATAAATTATTAGTAAAATTTACTAAATAATAATAGAAAAATATTTTAAAAGTTATTAAAAATAAATTAGTAACATTTCTTAATATAATACATACAATAATTGTTATTTATTTGGAGCATTGAACAATTATTTGTGTCATGTTATATCATATGGTTGATTAATGTAGAGAAGAAATATTGAGTTGGTGAAGGGTAAATGATTGAGGGTGCGATGCAGATCCGTTAGGTTTGAAGTTTCAATTTTCTCTCTCTCTCTCTGAGACAGAAACACAAACACTGTGTGTACGAAGGTGTCGGTGTCGGCATAATAGTCAAGTTCGTAGTTACATTGTCCCTTTCGTCATGCCTAAGCCATTTCAACATTTTTATATATATTTACAGCTATGCACATGCAGTGCAAGTAGAAAAAAGAAAGCTTAAAACTTTGCCAATAGACTGAGAAAGAGAGAGAACCATTTTTCTATCCTTACTCTCCCTTTCTCTCTCTCTCTGTCGGTCAATTTTCGATCCGGGTCTCTTTTATTCAGTTCGGAATCTCGTGGAGTGTTGTCTCATACCTTCATGGGAATTGCTGAATTGGGGTGCTACTGATTCTGTATCTTCCTCTCACTTTGTGAGCTTTCAAGTGGGGGGTTGTGATCTGGTTTCTGGCTTCATTGCTCGGGAATTTCATCTGGGGTTGTCGGAAACTGAGTGATCCATCTACTTTGGAGACAAAGATTGTTCTTTTGAGGTGAGTCTTTGATGCAATTTTCGAAAATGATGGTTGGGGAAGTTGAGCAAAATGGAAACCGTTTCTTTTGTTGTTTTTTTTTTTTGAAGTAGATTTGGCGTTATAGGGAAGGGCATTTCTTTTGTTGCCTTTGGTGAGTTGAAGTGCATTGTTGCCTCAGTCACACATAAGTTTGACCCTCGTATCATTTCATTTCATCTATATTTTCTCAAAGTCATTGAGTCTTAGAGATCTAAACTTTTGCAAACTGTTGATTGTGCTTGTTGAACCAAGTGATCTGATTCATGTTATTGTCCATTGGTCTTATACAGATCCGAGCTTCAATTTCTATACCAAGTGAAGGGAGCTGCTTCTGAAATGGAACTTGAGTAGAATAGAAGAGAGGAATCTTTCAACTGATCTTCTGAGCAATTAGGAAGTGCACAGTGCTTTTAAGTAATGTGTGTATCTTGTTGAGCTTGAACTGTCTTTTGATCCGTTATAATTGGCATCTGGATAGAGCTTAGTACGAGTATATGATGGAGTCAGAAGGAGAAGCTGGGGTGAGTTAAATGTTATATGAATTTTCTGCTTGATTATTCCTTAAATTGCCATTACTTTTAATTGATGATGTTCAATGATGCATTTTGGTACCATTTCCAATGAGCAGGCAAAGCCAATGAATGCATTGGGTGGCCAAGTCTGCCAGATCTGTGGTGATAATATTGGGAACAATGTGGATGGCAACCCCTTCAGTGCTTGCGATGTTTGTGCTTTCCCTGTCTGCAGGCCCTGCTATGAATATGAAAGGAAGGATGGAAATCAGTCTTGCCCTCAGTGCAAGACCAGGTACAAGAGACACAAAGGTAAGTGAGGATCAAATCGTTGTTTGTCAATATTATTTAAGCATATAGAGCAAGATTTGTAAGAAAAAAGTGAGGGAAGATTTTTATATGCTCGAGGAGATTTATAAGATGCTAGTACTAGCTTTTTATTTTAGAGAAAATGTAGCCTTTTGTTTGAAGAGAATTTTCTCAATGAACTACATTACTCAAACTTCTATAGCCATGACAAGCTTTAGACTACTAAAGCCACTAAAAAAAGCCTTAATCAAGGAGACCCTGATTCTTAGTGAATCAGTGATTAACTTATCAAAGGTTTGCTGATATGCATAGTGCAAACTGCAATCCAAAATCATAGAATAATCAGATTTATGTTCAAGAAATTTGCTTTCCTTATCAGTGCCCCAAAAACACAACATCGTTTTGTTTCCACCTATTCGATTGTTTACCTCCAAAATAAAATTGTTCTTCCACACAATGTATATTTCATGATATAAATTTTTCTGTTTTGATCTGCTATCCCTAGTCCATATATGCAGGACCTCTACCTTCCAAACTAATTAGTAATTACCCTGCTTACTTTAACAATTCTAGGTAGTCCTGCTATTCTTGGAGACCGGGAAGAGGATGGGGTTGCTGATGATGGTGCAAGTGACTTCACTTACAATTCTGAACATCAGAACCAAAAACAGAAGATTGCCGAGCGCATGTTGGGCTGGCAAATGGCATATGGTAGAGCAGAGGAGGTTGGTGCTCCAAATTATGATAAGGAAGTTTCGCACAATCACATTCCTATGCTCTCCGGTGGACAGGAGGTAGTTCAACTATGTTCCTCTGTGATACTTTTTGCCACTCCCACACCCAACCCTTGAAATTGTCCACTTTATCCATCATTACCCTTTTAGCAAGGATCTCTGAATGGAGTTTGAAATTCAACTTTTTTGGTATATTTCCATTTCAGGTTTCTGGAGAATTATCTGCAGCCTCACCTGAGAGGCTATCAATGGCATCTCCTGGTGGCCGTGGGAAGCGTGTCCACAATCTTCAATATTCGTCTGACATGAATCAATCACGTATTTCCTCCCACCACCCTCCTCCTTGAACTATTCACAATTTCAAATAGTGTCATGGTTATACATTTCTTTTTTGCTTAGCTTTCTGATTTTTTGTGTTTGGTTATTATATTTGTGCAGCAAATATTAGAGTTGGGGATCCCGGATTGGGCAATGTGGCATGGAAAGAAAGAGTTGATGGCTGGAAAATGAAGCAGGATAAGAATGCTGCTCCAATGAGCACAGGCCAAGCTGCATCTGAAAGAGGAGCTGTAGATATTGATGCTAGTACTGATGTGCTTGTGGATGATTCCTTGTTGTAAGTACTTCATTTAATTACGAGAATTTTTGCTGCTTCATTTCTGTTGTGTTTATCTTTTCTCTTAGCTCTGTCTGTTGGTATAAAGGAGCTTTTTTGAATGTCATGTGTGATTTATTCCATAATCACTGTTATTTTGCTTTTTGGCTGTTAAAGTATGATACTCGGTCTTCAGATTCTGTGTGAGACAGGACTAAATAATTTGTTTTTATTATGCAGGAATGATGAGGCTCGGCAACCTCTCTCAAGAAAGGTTTCTATTCCATCATCTAGGATCAATCCATACCGTATGGTCATTGCTCTGCGGTTGGTTATCCTATGCATATTTCTGCATTATCGAATAACAAATCCTGTGCCAAATGCATATGCATTGTGGTTGATATCAGTTATATGTGAGATTTGGTTTGCTATATCTTGGATATTGGATCAGTTCCCCAAATGGCTCCCTGTAAACCGTGAAACATATCTTGACAGACTTGCACTAAGGTAGGGCCTCTTTTGATGATCAGAACTTTCTCTTTGTGTATAATCTTTCATTTGAGATGTTTCAATTTTTTCCTTTTCATTATGATATTCTCTTAATACAAGCACCGTGTGAGTTGCAGATATGATCGAGAAGGGGAACCATCGCAGCTAGCAGCTGTTGACATTTTTGTCAGTACTGTTGATCCATTAAAAGAGCCTCCACTTGTGACTGCTAACACTGTACTATCTATACTTGCTGTTGACTACCCAGTGGATAAGGTGTCCTGTTATGTCTCTGATGATGGTGCTGCTATGTTGACATTTGAAGCACTGGCTGAGACTTCAGAATTTGCAAGGAAATGGGTTCCTTTCTGCAAGAAATATAACATTGAACCCCGGGCACCTGAGTGGTATTTTGCACTGAAGATTGACTATTTGAAAGATAAGGTTCAACCATCATTTGTCAAAGATCGAAGAGCAATGAAGGTGAGAGATCGACCTACAAATGGACTATCCTGCAGTCTGGTTACTCATGTACCTACTATCCTCATATTTCTTATGGGCACATTTTAAGATCAATTGCTCTTTCTGTTTCACAGAGAGAATATGAAGAATTTAAAATCCGTGTCAATGGACTTGTTGCAAAGGCACAAAAGATTCCTGAAGAAGGATGGGTGATGCAAGATGGTACGCCATGGCCTGGAAACAACACGAGAGACCATCCAGGAATGATTCAGGTAGTTTGCTTACTTGTTTATTTAACTTTTTTTTGGTTGGTTGAATACTTATGGTCAAGAACCTTACAACAACCTTTCATTTTTCATTCATTACTTTGGAATTATCAAAAAGTTTCGTCTACATAGATACAGTAATGTTAGTGGGATGAAATTAACATATCTATTGTTTCTAATGTTTGGCTCTTGTGAATTTCCGTTTGAAAAATGGCATGGAATAAGATTTTGTCAGGAATTTAGGGGTGTTATAATAAGCATGTCATTCACTAAGTTCTCATTCTCTACCTGCAGGTTTTCTTGGGCCAAAGTGGAGGACTTGACACTGAGGGTAATGAACTTCCACGTTTGGTCTATGTTTCTCGTGAAAAGCGTCCAGGGTTCCAACATCACAAGAAGGCTGGTGCCATGAATGCACTTGTGAGTAACTAAAGAAAATTTGGAAATTACTTATTATCTTCACCCGTGTATTTGTCTCACCACAGGTGGTTCCTATAACTGTTTCAGGTTCGAGTGTCAGCTGTCCTTACTAATGGACCTTTCTTATTGAATCTTGATTGTGATCACTACATAAACAATAGTAAAGCGTTGAGGGAAGCTATGTGCTTTATGATGGATCCAAACCTTGGAAAAAATGTTTGCTATGTCCAGTTCCCACAGAGGTTTGACGGTATTGATAAGAATGATCGATATGCCAACCGTAATACTGTTTTCTTTGATGTAAGTATCTCGCATCATACTCATCTGAGGTTTAGATCAAAGATTTAACATAATTATATTCAACTTCCTGCTGCAAGGATGATCCTTTGTTCACATATATTAGCATTAACTTCTGTGATACTTATTTCCACAACTTGTCTCTTTCTGAACAGATAAATTTGAGAGGTTTGGATGGCATTCAAGGACCTGTTTATGTGGGTACTGGGTGTGTATTCAATAGAACAGCATTATATGGCTATGAGCCCCCTATTAAACCTAAGCATAAAAAGCCTGGGTTGGTCTCTTCACTCTGCGGTGGTAACCGGAAAAAGGGCTCAAAATCTAGCAAGAAAGGATCAGACAAGAAAAAGTCTAGCAAGAATGCTGACCCAACTGTGCCCATCTTCAGTCTTGACGACATAGAGGAAGGGGTGGAAGGTATGCCTGTCCTTTTTAATTTTATCAATTTTGGTCTGTGTGCTTTCATTGGTACGAATGCCTTGTAAACTATATTTTGCCACATATTGATGATGTATGAAGATTCGTATATCTATTTCTAAAGTAAAGTGTGTGGTAGCAAGCTATCAAGATTTTGTGAGAACTTGAACTTATCTTCCCATAACATCTTAAAGTGACTGGCCTATGTATAAAATTGCACATGCCTTATTAATGCTGTGCATTATTCTTAGTTATTTTAAAAATTCCGTGGTGTGTTATTCTTAGTTGTTTTCAACTACTAAACCAATTTCTTATACAACCTTCCTATTTAGGTGCCGGATTTGACGATGAGAAATCACTACTCATGTCACAGATGAGCCTTGAGAAAAGGTTTGGTCAGTCTGCTGTCTTTGTTGCTTCTACACTCATGGAAAATGGCGGTGTTCCTCAGTCTGCAACTCCAGAAACTCTTCTTAAGGAGGCAATTCATGTTATTAGTTGTGGTTATGAGGATAAAACAGAATGGGGAAGTGAGGTACGAGTTATGTTTAAGGCTCTTTTATGTCTCATTATCATTTTATTGTTAGCGGATTAGTGCATTCAGATTAGACTTAAATATGATAAAGTATGAATCAGTATATTAGAGAGATCTCTAATATATTTCCCTCTTTACACAAAGTTGTGGGGGAGCCTTAATTCTTTCTTTCTAATGTGTGATCCTCAAAGATAATCGCTGTTTTGATTTCCATTCCACAGATAGGATGGATCTACGGTTCTGTCACAGAAGATATTCTTACTGGATTCAAGATGCATGCTCGTGGTTGGAGGTCTATATACTGCATGCCCAAGCTCCCAGCGTTCAAAGGTTCTGCTCCAATCAATCTTTCCGATCGTCTGAACCAAGTGCTTCGATGGGCTTTAGGTTCGGTCGAAATTCTTCTGAGTCGGCATTGCCCCATCTGGTATGGTTATAGTGGAAGGCTAAAGTGGCTGGAGAGGTTTGCATATGTGAACACCACAATCTATCCAGTCACTTCCATTCCCCTTCTCATGTATTGTACCTTACCTGCAGTCTGTCTCCTGACTAACAAGTTCATTATTCCACAGGTTTGTGATTTCTTCATTAACACTTCAGTGTATTCTATATATAGCATATTCCTTGTAGCTTTGATTTGGATACTGTTCTCAATGATCAAATTCACTCATAAGCATGTTTTCTTGGCTAAGAATTCTTTTGGTTAACTGTGACTTATTTCATCCTATAATTGGAAATATATTAGTGAGGACATCCTAATATCCTACATTGTAATTCTCCTAGGTTGTCCTCCCACAAATTGCCTTCACTACTACACGAGACTTTGAAACTGTGGCATCTCTTATACAAACATATATAACTTCTCATAATGTAATATTGTGTAACACAACACTGAACCTTTCATTTTTGTTTGCAGATTAGTAACATTGCAAGTATATGGTTTATCTCTCTCTTTCTGTCCATCTTCGCCACCGGTATCCTTGAGATGAGGTGGAGTGGTGTTGGCATTGATGAGTGGTGGAGAAACGAACAGTTTTGGGTTATCGGTGGTGTTTCGGCCCATCTTTTCGCCGTGTTCCAAGGTCTACTCAAAGTGCTTGCTGGAATTGACACCAACTTCACTGTTACCTCAAAGGCATCAGATGAAGATGGAGACTTTGCAGAACTCTACATGTTCAAATGGACAACCCTTCTCATCCCTCCCACAACACTTCTCATCATAAACCTGGTTGGAGTTGTTGCAGGTATCTCCTATGCCATCAACAGTGGCTACCAATCATGGGGTCCCCTCTTTGGTAAGCTCTTCTTTGCCTTCTGGGTGATCATCCATCTCTACCCCTTCCTCAAAGGTCTCATGGGACGCCAGAACAGAACACCAACCATTGTGGTGGTCTGGTCCATTCTTCTTGCATCCATTTTCTCTCTGCTTTGGGTCAGAATCGACCCTTTTACCACCAAAGTCACTGGTCCTGATGTTGAGCAGTGTGGAATCAACTGCTAGAGAAACAAGGGACTGGCAGATTGAATAACAACCTTGTCAAACACCTGCGTCAGCCAACAAACAACATAAGCCTGGTGGGAATGTTGTTCTGATTGTCTTCCAATTCTTTGGTTTACAGATTTTGATATTTGTTCTTGCTTGTTTAAGTTATGTGCAGTTAAATGGTCCATACACAAGAAATCATGTTAAGTTATGTGCAGTTAATGTGGACCATACATAAGATATCAAATTATTAGAATTAAATTATTCAAGGTTGTTTATTTTTTTGTAATACTTTCAACATACCTTCCATTCTTTTGGAGCTGTTCATCTTATTTATAAACTATTGATCAGAAGACACTATCCTTGTATACACATCATGCTATCTGAATGAGTTTTTCTTCTGATTTCTTTTCTTTACTGCAAAATAGGCAACTTCTGCTTCCACCTTATATATGTTTTATATTATTATTTCACCTTTCTATTGTTTGATTTGAGTCAATGTTTTTTAAAAATCACATCAGTGTTTACATTTGTAGGAAGTAATTTATCTTACACTATTAAATTAAAAGAAAATGTAGAGCAAATTAGAGTATTTTTTTTAAAGTTAATTTTGGAATCACTTCATTCTTTTCTCATTAATAATATTTATGTATTTTATATGTTAATTATCTTTTATTCAAAACTTTGTATTAAGGACATGGACAAATGAAAAAGTTAGTTTTTTCATAGAAATTGGCTACAGGCCTCTAAACACACAGCAAACAACATTAATTTCATTCATGCAACCCATAGCTTCATGTAAAAATAAATGAGAAAAGGCAAAATGGATGGACAGGAGCATGTAAGTTTTAAATATTTTATGGTACCATTAATTCATTCACATGTTATTCATATAATATGTTCCATCATAATTCCATCAATTTTTTCCCCTTCAAATGATCAACTATTGTACAATCTTTTTATTCATTTTACAAAAATTACATGCAACATGAGATAAAATTAAAATATAACTTTTACTAAATATTATACTATTCAATATTTTTGGATTGAGTCATTTTTTTTTTCAAATCTTATTGTTAGAGTGAAAATTTCTTTTACACAGATTATGTGTACAAAATTTTATACTAATGTAAAATTATTTTATGTTTCTTTATCTGAATCAAAATCAATTTAATATATATTTTCAGAATATATTAAGGTAAAAATAATTTGATATGGATAATCATGATAATGTGAAACTATAATTTAATGGTTGATCAATCAAATTAAATCTTTATATAAAATTATTAGCGTTTTAACATTTAATAAAAAAATTGTACCGGTATAATTTGATTATTCCTTATAAAAATAATATTATTATTTTTAAATAAAATTTATGTTTTAATATGTAAAATTGTTAAACAAATTTGATTCTATTAAAAAAATAAGAAAGTGAAAGTCATATTTTAATACACAAATGTAAGAATCGAATTCAACATAATTAAATTAAAAAATAATAAAATATGAAATTATGTTTTTAAACGTTACTTCTTTCTAATAATCCTGCTAAACACAACTTATTAATTTGTATATATTTTTTAAAATTATCATTGTAATAATTTTTCAAAAACATTATCTCATAGATATTCAATATTGAAAGACCATATTTAGAATTGTTAACATTAAATTTTATACTAATTGTTTTTACGGGAAAAAAATGGAACATCTTTATGTAAGTAATTAAAAGAATAAATTGACTCTCTGAATATAAGCTCTAAAATGATATTCAAACTTATGTTATGTCTCCAAAAGCTTGGTCAAATCAACAGTTGTGATGGAAGCATATGATATAATAATAAATAAAAATTAAAATTTGGGACCATGACCTTGATCTCTCTTTTTGTTTTGAGAATGATAACTTAAAAGTTGATGTAACTGATTTATTTAAATATTAGTGATAAGATTATTAAATGAATAATTAATATGTTATACATTAATAACTAAATGGGTCAATTTTTATTAATGTGAGTCGATGCAATTACATTTTTTCAATACTTTTTTTTAATAATTTTTTTTCACGAAAATAAGATTTAGATTTTTTTAAAGTGATTTTTTCATAAATATTTCAAGAATAGAAAAAAATCATTTTTTTATAAATTAAAATTAGTTTATGTCTATATTAAAATAATATTCATCAAATTAATCTGAAAAATTTATTAATTAACTAGTAAATAATGTATTTTTAACTTGTAAGAAAATTATTTTATTTCCTAAAAACATTTATAGAAAAGTTTGTCTAGTGAACACATCCTTAATCTACTCTTAATGTAAAATCCAAGACATGATTTAAAACCTATATAAATTAAGTTTAAGAAAGAAGAAGAAAAAAAATACCTTCCTAGGGTTTCTTTATCATTTTCATACTCTAGCTAGTTTCCACAAAAAAGATAGACAAAGATATAATCTTTAGGCCCCAAGTGTACGGTTATATTTCATAGACAATGATAGATGTAGATGATTTGTCCGCATGCAACCCAACCATACAAATTATTAAAATTATGTCTTTTATTTATTGATCCATTCACTGATTCATAGGGTTAACATTTAAGTAGAGAATTGTAATGTTCATTTTCTATTGAAGTGTAGAAAAAAAAAACATCTAATTATGGATAAAATCATAATAGGTATTTAATGAATTTTTTTAAATGGATAAGAGTTATCTTTAGATACATACCTTTATTTGCGTTTTATGAATATTTAAATACTTGCGTATAAATTTACTGTTCACTCTTTAGTTGAACAATAACATTATTTTTTATTGTAAAATTACAAAATACATATCTAACTAAGTTAAATAAAGTTAAATGCAACAAAACAAAGTTGTGGGTACAGTTGAAAAAAAAAATCCGCAATTGTGACGCCCTGCACCTCCAGATTATCTTCCCCTTTAATCACCCCCTTGCTTCTTTATTACTTTCTCAAAAATTTCTCTTCTTTCTCTCTAGTTTTTCTCCATCCATACATCATCTGTTTTAAAATCTAAATATATCCTGCAGTAGCTAAAGAGTTAAGGATCATTTCTAACTGGTCAGAATCTCAAACAGAGTAAGTTCGTATTTGCTCTATAGATCCCTTAATCTCTGATTTTCCTTAGGTTTTTTGTCATCAATCTTAGTTCTCTCAACTTAATTAAGATTATACTAAAATTTGGTTTTGTTCTGATAACTTTTTCTAGATCCCTAGATTTTGAGATTAACATCTTTATCAGGTTCAGGTGGAGAATTGTTGTAGAGATCTTCATCAGGTAAGGGAAGCTAGTAACTTATTTTAGTTATTTACTTTCAAATAGAACCCTAGAATAAAAGACTCATATATATGATTATCAGTGCTCAAGTCTTTCTTGCAGGTCTGACTGGTCCTTGAGCACTGATTGAATTTGGTTATTTATTGTGATTTGATATAATTAATTGAACTGTTTTAAGTAATGATGTTAGAAAGAAATATGTGAGAACATTTTGGTTGTTGTTTGATGAAATTGATGTGTTATGTGTGATGACTGAGTTATAGACTTGTATGTAATCATTTTGGTTGAAATGAAACCAGTGTACTGGGGGTTGAAAGGAAACCAAGGTACCATGGTTACATATGTCTCTATATGCTTCAGTATGATGAAATTGATGTGTTATGTGTGATGACTGAGTTATAGACTTGTATGTAATCATTTTGGTTGAAATGAAACCAGTGTACTGAGGGTTGAAAGGAAACCAAGGTACCATGGTTACATATGTCTCTATATGCTTCAGTATGATAAAATTGATGTGTTATGTGTGATGACTGAGTTATAAACTTGTATGTAATCATTTTGGTTGAAATGAAACCAGTGTACTGAAGATTGAAAGGAAATCAAGGTACCATGATTACACATGCACCTATAAGC
>Ga0209700_102890_pt1 | contig 33956 bp, 18 predicted proteins | sample SiratroredBW_FD_187528 | JGI IMG/M metagenome (GOLD analysis project Ga0209700, IMG submission 187528) | Root nodule microbial communities of legume samples collected from California, USA - Siratro red BW (SPAdes) (version 2) | ecosystem: Host-associated > Plants > Roots > Nodule | place: USA...
GTTGAGCCAAACACTTATTCTGAAACTGTGAAATATGACTGTTGGAGGAAGGCTATACAGTGTGAGATATCTGCTTTGGAGTCAAATCAAACATGGGAGACTGTTCTTCTTCCCAAGAACAAAACTGTCATAGGTTGCAAATGGGTATTCAAAATAAAGTATAATGCTGATGGGACTGTTGAAAGATATAAAGCAAGATTAGTGGCAAAGGGATACACACAAATAGAGGGCATTAACTACCTTGAAACCTTTTCTCCAGTAGCAAAGATGACCACTATAAGGTTGCTTCTTTCTCTAGCCTCTATATATAACTGGGAGTTAAAACAGTTAGATATAAATAATGCCTTCTTACATGGAGAGTTGAAAGAAGATGTATACATGGTTGCTCCTCCTGGATTGGCTTCTATTCAACCAGGACAAGTTTGTAAATTAAAAAAGGCTTTATATGGCCATAAGCAAGCTGACAGGGAATGGTTTTCCAAATTGTCATCCTTTTTTATTTCTGTGGGATATACTCAGTCTATGAATGATTATTCCCTATTTATTAATTCTTCTGAAGGATCTTTTACAGCATTGGTGTATGTAGATGATATAATTTTGGCAGGAAATGATAAAGAAGAGATTGATCGAGTCAGAGAAGCTTTGAATAAGACATTCAAGATCAAGGATCTTGGTGATTTAAGATACTTTCTTGGTTTTGAAGTAGCAAGAAGTAAGAAAGGGATAATGATGAATCAAAGGAAATATGCATTGGAATTGTTAACAGATGCAGGTCTTTTAGCTTGCAAACCTGCAGTCACTCCTATAGATAATCTTGTTCAATTGTCTGCTACTGGAAGTGTGCCTTTTACTAATGTTCATGCCTATAGAAGGTTGATTGGAAGACTTATGTATCTCATTAATACCCGACCTGGCATCACATTTTCTGTTCAACAACTTTCTCAGTTTCTTGATAAGCCTACAATTGCTCACTATAATGCAGCAATTATAATTCTAAAATATGTTAAAGGAGCTCCAAAGTCTTGGCTTATTTTTCTCATCCAGCAGTTCTGCCCATCTCAAAGTTTTTTGTGATAGTGATTGGGATACCTGTAGTGATTCAAGACAATCAGTGACTGGTTTTAGTGTGTATGTTGGAAATTCCTTTATATCTTGGAAATCAAAAAATCAAGGAACAATATCAAAAAGTTCCTGTGAAGCTGAATACAGGGCAATGGCCACTGTTACTTGTGAAATTCAATGGTTAGTCTATCTTCTTCAAGATTTGAAAGTTCTTTTTGAGCAACCATCTCTTTTATATTGTGACAATGACTTAGCAAGATATATTGCAGCAAATCCAGTGTTTCATGAGCCCACCAAACATATAGAAATAGACTGTCATATTGTTAGAGAAAAGTTGAAGAAGGGTCTCATTCATTTGCTTCCCATTTCCACCACAAAGCAACTAGCAGACATTTATACTAAAGCCTTAGGTCCTCAGTCTTTCAAGAATATTTGTTCCAAGTTGGGTCTCATCAATATTTGTTCCCCAACTTGCGGGGAGGTTTCAGAGGATATGGATAGAAGGCTTCTAGAAGGAAACTAATTATGCGATTTTGTCTTTATGGTAGAATCAAATTATCATCAATTCTATTTTTTGTTTTTATGACATTATCAGATTGTAATAATTTTATTCTGTTTTCTTTATTTAGTTATACCTAGAATGGGTACAATACTTGTATATATTCAGTTCTCTATTTTTGAATGAAACACACAAAAAACAGAGAGAATATTTTCATTCTCATATCCTTTATTTTTTTTTGTTCATCTTTGTTCATCTCTGTATTTTTTATAATAATTATTAAAACTGTCTATTCTAAAACATAGTTATGACACAAAAGGTTAGATAAAATTTTACTAGAAAGATTATAATATATTATTGCATCTATTACCTCACTCATAATTTTTGTTAAGTTATCATCAAAATAACTTGAATTATACTAACTCACGGTAAGAAAGTAGATATTATATATTATTAAAATATGAAAGAGGAAGACTTCTCAAACAAATAAATAACTAGTGAAAGAGAAGAACCAAATATAATAAAATCATCTTAATCCCTATAAAAAATATTCATTTCATAATTATTATCTCTCTTTTATATATATATAATTTACTAAGGATATTTCTTTGACCTTAATTCTATTCAACAAGTTAATGTCCATATATACAATTGTTAACATAAAATATAGAAATTATAACAAACAAAATTAAATATTTTACATAACAAATACTTATTAAAAAAAATACATGGATCAACATTTTATGCAAAATCAAATTAACGAATGAACATATGGAGAAATTATATACCCTATTAGAATTGGTCACATGTTATTGATATAATTATTATTATAAAATAATTATAATAATGAAAGTCTTCATTGATACGATAATTATAATAAAATAATTATAATTGACACTTTTCATTGAAATTTTATATTTTCTGCATTGATTTTTGTAACTTTATAATATAGAAATTGTATTAAATATTATACATGAAATAAAACAGGTGAACATCTTTTATGAAATCAAGTAGGAGAATTGATAAAAAGATGTTTAATGCATTGATTATTCTAATTATAATTTTTTTCACTTAATAAAAAACTGATTTTTTTCATATTAGTAATCCATAAAAAAAATATAATAATAATAATCATAAACACTTCTAATATATTAGAATAAAAACATAAATATTTCCTGTGAGATGACAGTTATCGAACCAGATGCTTAATTAAATGAAGACATTATAAAATTAAGAATTTCTAAACCAATAATTTTCGAATATTCACTAAAGATGGAGTTGGTAAAATACACTACGAGATGAAATTTGATAAATATAGTGAAAGTTTCTACATTTTTGCATATAGAAGGATTAAATTCTCAAATTAAAAAAAAAAACACACACACACAAAGAACCCTTACCACAACAAAAGTACAAAAATTAAATACAAAAATTAAAAGCACATTTTGTCTTGACAAAATATACATTTGACGGGTTTGTATTAGCCGCACATAAGTAGGGTCTTTAGTTCTTTAAGTGGATATAGAGCATTTAAGTTCCCTTTCAGAACCATATGTGAGTCTGAACCGTTCATTCAAGTAGTCCCCACTACGAATTGGAGGGAATCTGCAGCAAACATTGATTAAGTTCATAGCAGTATATTGCGTGTTAATGAAAAATTTAAGAGATGTACGCATATAAGCTTTTAGTAAAGACCCCACAAAAGGATAGTCTTTGGTTCTGTCACTTTTCTTTATCCGTCCTAGTATTTACGGTAGTTTGGATAATTTTCTCTAGTATAATACTTTTAGAAAAAAAAAATACTTTTTTATAAATTTAAATGAATAACTTTTGTATCCACTTTCAGCAGAAAAGTATTTAAACTAACCAATAACAAAGTATATTTTTGAAAAGTCATAAAAAATGTGTTATTAGTATTTTTCTTTATATTATCATTCAACCACCCTGACCAACTAGGTGAGAGTTATATATCTTTTTTTTAATAATGCGAATATTTGAATGATAATATAAAAAAACTCAACTTTCTTTTCCTCTATTTTTCTTTTCTTTTCTCTTTTTATGAAACCCTTATTGCTTATTTCTCAGTTTCAGCCCGAGTGGTTGAAAATTTCCTAATTGGAGAACAATTTTTTTCTACCTGGGAGGAGACGATTCACTGCAGCAACTTTCAAAGCATTCCACCATACAGTCTGAGGGTGGGTCGAAGAAGAATGCCGCCTGAAAAATTGCACATAATTCATTCATATTTTCCTGGAAATGATCTAGAAGACAACATCAGAATGCAGAAAGAAGATGAATTTTTTAAGTAATGGGTAGAAAGAACATCATTCTCACTATCTATGACATCAGAAAATTTCCTCGTTCATTCTTTTAAGATAAAGTCATAAAAACTTAAACATTAAGACTCTTTGAAAAGATATCATCAACATCCGATACAGTATTTCAGTGGAAAAAGCATATCCTACACTAGCTGGTTCAGTGACATCCATGCTTAAAATAAACTATTTTAAGTTCAAAATTCTTCAAATCCTTTACAGGGAAGTCAAGCTGTGGCAGAGTAGCACCTTGATCAATCTAAAATGACAGAGAGAACCTTTAACCAGATCTGTGTCATCTAGCCTTGTACTATTTCCCAAAACCCATTTACGTTTGACATTAATGCATACAAATTAAAAAGTACTTAACTAGTGAAAATGTATATTTAGAGTAAATAATTTTATTTAATATGAAGTGTAAACGTGATTTGTCTTTTCAAGTACTTTTTAAATAGGTTGCAGGTGCATAAAGATTAAATCTAATTACTTTAAATAGGGAAAATATGAAACTTAAAAGTTGTAAAACATGGCTAGCTTTGAATTAAAAGAAAATAGTGCATTGACAATGTAATTATGTAAAGGGAGTTTATACTATTTTCCGATTACAAATTGACATATATGCTAAGTTTATTAACTTTCATAATAACTACTTTAAACATCTTGCCTATCATAATTTCTGATTAATTAATGTTAAAATTAACACTATCAGTATAAAAATTAAGGTCTAAAAAGAAAAAAGGCTAAAACATATATAATTTTGAAACAGAAGAGGAGAAACCACAATATCCGTGTGTGAGTGCAGAAGGCATGTTCGGTTCGGTGCCCGTGTCAAAAAACTCACTCGACCCATAGAACTTGGGATCACGCAAACATCTCTAACTCAACTTCGTTTATCAAGTTTGAAGCATACTTCTTTTTGGTATGCATGAAGAGAAATTTAAGGTATAAATTCTATTTATTCTCTCCTACCGTTTGAAATAAAATGCCATCACGACTATCATGCAAAGTCAAAAATAACAATAACACTATAAAGCAACTGTGAAGTATTCAGTAATTACAGAATAACGTTCTTTTCCTGTTGACATAACCCTGTGAAGTGTTGACCTGCAACAGTAATGAGAAAAACTGAGAATGATATGTACCAGTATGACAGTAGACTAAGATCTTAATATGTATAAAAACCGATTGAGAAGCTGCTCAATTATCTTCATTGTTAAAAAATGAAAGAAAAAAGTCTTGTTGGATGTGGATACCTGTACAAACAATTTGTCCATCTCTCCAACAAGTCGCCAATGTTCACTATTAAGGCCCTGTAGATACAAACCGCAAACACCTAAGGCTAGAAAAGAAGAGCAGAAAAAGTGCAATTTTAGTAGAACTGTATTCTAGAATCTCTATATAATACAATTCAGTTTTGATTTATATAGATTCAAAAGTAGTGATATGCTATGTATAAATTAATCATTAACTCACCCTTCTACATGAGACACATCCTCCCAGACTTGAGGTTCCTTGAGCTTATCCTTGCAGATCTATAGTGTAAAATCTCAAGCCTTTAATTATATGAAATTATGAATTCAAAATATTAAATAGAATTTATAGATGAATAACAATATGACTTCTAATAAATAAAGTATATGTGAGAAAGGAAGCATAAGATGAGGGTGCATGAAAGTGAAATAGGAGGGGAGAGTATTTCAAGAAGCACCATTTCATTAACTCTAAACCTCTAGGGATCTACACCCTAGAGGAGCACCACGTCAAAACAAAAGGTAGTATTTCAAGAAGAGGGAATGGAAATCACAGGAGATGAGCATGTTAGTAGCAAACCGGACAGGTGGTGGTCCACAAATGGAAAGGAAGATTCAACATACATGAGGAAAGAGGGAAGAATGATACAGTTTAAGGGCCTGGGAGTATCTGGTCCAGAGAATGTTTCCTTTGCCGTTATTTTTCCTACCTTATTTTTCTGTACTCAAATTCTGATCTAATCAGAATCCTGACACAGGGAGATAGGATCCTCAGCCAGTAAGGGGTTTAACTCCACTTCCTCTCCCTAATTACGAGGGACATAGCACAATAATAAAACAGAAAGTATACTATAGGTAAGAAGAGAACCTGCAGTCCAGGAACGCCATCAGTCATTAGGAGAGTGATCATGCCATAATCTGAATGAGGAGACGCACCGCATATCTGTTCACCAGAGACCAATTCACCTAATGAAATTGCAAGGCATATCACCAAAAGTAAAAGGTTACACAGGATCGTTGGTTTGAAAAGCTGGTCCCTACTAATAAAACGGCATAAAGAACTTCAGAATATATTATAAAGCATAAACTTTAATTACCGCCATAATTCAGTTTGTTACTCAAATCTAGCTACAACTTAGCAACTAGTGAAAGGAGTATTTCCAAAATAAACAAGCACATTATAAATATATCATACATTTCATTAAAAATATCACATTATGTATTTCAAAATGGCATATGGACTACTGCTACATTGATGTACATTATACTTCAGGCCTCAAAATAAATACTTGAAAATAAAGAAATTATGTTCCTTCTTCAACACGCTGATTAAGAGGAAATTGCAGTAAACCAAATCAAGTTGAAGTCAACATGGAAGATAAAATTTGAAGTATGCTAACAAATGCATGAAGAGCAAGATAAATGCTAAACCTGGATAATGCAGTAGGCGAAGAACAGCTACTGGTTTGTTTAAGGCGCCTATCTTCTCAAAGTAATATTCATCCAGATTCAATGACATAGCAATCAGAGACAACAGATTTTTTCCAACAGCCCTGTGGAAGATATAAGAAGAATATGCAAATTCTAAATTATACAAGAGATAAAACAAAACACAACGTCCATATAAATGCCAGGCACAGGCTAACCATCCTTTCCTTCAGTATATAGTCACATATAGCAACACAAGCACATAAACTCAATGAAAAGACGCACGAATAAAGTTCTAAACAGAACAACAGCCAGAAACCTCTCATGCCTATAGATCAGTTAAATTTACGAAGAAATCAATATGCCATTGACACTGTTTGGAACAAAACCTAAAAGCAAGAAATGTTGTACTTGTATATTTGCCTGTAAATAAAAACTCACAATACATGTTTGATATCAGAAATTCTCTTGAGAAGCTAATCAAACTCACAATAGTTTCCAAAATAAAGACTCCATTGTAGGTTTCCAATTTGGCAGCAATTCTGGAGTGTCCTCGCCAAAAAAAAAAAAAAATCTCAAATTAAGCTTGTGTTAAAACAAACCGTGCGCACAAACCAGAGTACAGTAGCAATCCAAATGAATTGGATACAAAGTAACGCCATCCCATACCTTGAGAAGGCCATTGATTGAGATGAGCAACAGAGGAATCTTCTAGAGAACCAATGTAGAAGCTCTCTTTTGGATCACCTGTTAGCAAGGACATACACATGTGAGCTTATTAATTTTAGATATTTTGGTGAAGAAAAAAGGAAGAAAACCTTTGGATAGTGAAGTGGGATGAAGGGTCTCAGCATAGAGAGGGGTGTAGCCTCTATATTCCTTGCGCGCCAAGTCCATTTTGTGTCGGAGGGGAAGTGAGAAGAAGTGGGCACTTTGGTGGAAGACTTTCCTCAAAAACTGGGTGTCCACGCCGTGGTTCACAAGGTAAAAGAAACCGTACTCCACACATGCCTGTTCATTCTCCACATAACAAAATTGGATTTGTGAGAAAGAAGAGCAGATAGAGGAGAAGAGAAGAGTATGAGTTGAAAACCTGACGGATGGAATCCGCCGTGGAAAGACGGTGGGGCGAAGAGAGGTCTATGATCGGAAGACTCAGTGTCGCAGCCATTTTCGCTTCAACTCAACCAATCCTCTCTCTTCACCTTCGCTGACTCCACGCTCAATACAACTAATGCTCTGCGTCATCATTTATACTTTTTCTACTTTCTCTTGTTCGTATTAACTAGAAGGCTTAGGTTCTTTTGTTTGAATGGGGTTTTCAATATATTTTCTAAAATAATAGTTAATATAATAACTTATATCAAAGAACAGAAGAAGCAGAATCTAATTAAACTCTTTTGAAAATTGTTAAAAAAAATCACTTGTTAAAAAAATTGTTGAATTATGGCACCTATTGATAGAAACGTTTCAACTTTTTTTTTCCTTCAGTTATATTGTAAATTGCTAATCCGGTCTTTTTTTTCTTTCATTCGGGTGAAAATCCTATTCTCATCTTGATAATTGCTGTTTTCAAAGAACAACTTTCAAACATGAAATTCAATATGATCTTAGCTTTAAAAATTAAGAATAAACACCAATTCATTCTTGGAACCCTTGCATGCCCACATTTAAAAGAGTCTCTCCAACAAGCTTGACTTCAAATAAAATGATGATCTCGTGGCTTGTAATATTTATAACTCTTTCGATTAAACAATAGAATTTACATTTAGGATTTGATACTATTTGTGTGATGGTTTTTTTCCAATATTTTAAATCCTCAATAAACAAGATAATTAAATCATTTTTTAATATTATAAACATGTACAAATTTTGGTTAGAAATAAATGAATATTCTTATTTATTAATGTTCTCATGTTTGTTCTATCAGATAGTCTGATTAAAAGTCAAAAGAAAAGATGGTGATTGTCATTAATCTTTTTGTGAGTGTTAGAATATTATTATTATGGAAACAAATCAAATCAATAGAATAGAATATCAGATATAATCAAGAAAATATCAGAGAGATAATCAAGAGAATATCAGAGAGATAATAAAGGGAGTATCAAAGAAACAAATCAGTAAAATATCAAAGATAATCAAGGGAGTATCAGAGAATATTAGAATATCATATAATATCAAATTATCAAATGTATTTATTTAGAATAATTTTCATATTTAGTTTCCTAGAATTTTATATTAAGTGAGCTATTGTAAACAAAGAAATACACATTCAATAAAAAAAACCTTCTTCCATGTTATCATATTCTTTGTTCTTTTTTGTTTATAGTTATCATATCCTTGTCCAACTTTTCTTAACCCTCGATACCATCGCAAGATGGTATCAGAGTGGTGTCAGATCCTGAAAACTTAAAAACCAACATCATTGTTCCATTACCCCTCACATCCAAAAAACACATAAAAACCAAAAATGTCATTTTCAGATGATGAAATTGGCAACAACATGAATCAAAATCAGAATAATTCCTCAACCATTACTGATGAGCTAACTTTGCAAATTGCAAATATGCTTCGTAATAGCCTAAGGATTCAGCAAACACAATCCAATCTTGAAAATTTGTCAATTTGTTTCAAATTAAATAAAGACAATTATCCATTGTGGGCAACACTCATGAAGAAAGCTATCGGTGGCAGAGGAAAGAAGAGTCATCTGACAGGTATACCTCCGGCACCAGAAGAGATAGAACCAACATATGAAAAATGGGAACAGACAGACCAAATTGTCTTCACTTGGATAATTCAAAATATTGAGATTAGTTTGATAAACAATGTTTCCCAGTTCCCAACTGCCAAGGCTTTATGGGAGGGATTGGCTACTACCTATGGAAGCGGCACAGACCAGATACAAATCTATGATTTACACCGAAAAGCAAACACACAAAAACAGGAAAATGATACCTTAGAGGATTTCTGGAACAAATTACAAGCTATATGGATGGTGATTGACAGAAAGCAAACGAACCCTATGAAATGCTCAGATGATATTGTAACCTTCAACAAAATCAAACAAGAACAAAGACTATATCAGTTCCTAAGAGGGATAGATGAAAATTTGAAGTCATCAGAAGAGATCTTTTAATTCAAGAGAAGACCCCTTCAGTAGAGTCTGCCTATCCTGCTGTCCGAAGGGAGGCGGCCCGACTCCAAATTCTAAAGCCTACCACCAGTAGCGAAGAAAACACATCATTAGAGGAGGTCGAAATCAGCTTAATTGCAAGAAATAGACCACTGGAACTAGGACAGGGATGGAGTCTCCAAGAAACTGCCGAACGACGTCCATCACAATGAGACAAGGAAGACAAAAGCCACCTCCACTGTACTCATTATGGAATGAAGAAACACACCAAGGAGACTTGCTTCAAAATCTTGGGTTATCCCGAATGGTGGGAAGATTTTAAACAAAAAAATCTCAAGGTTGCCACCGTTGTGGGCATCCTGCAAACCACTAGTAACTGTAATGGTGACACCAGAAGAGAGGAAGAAGCAAAACCGTAAGTCGTTCATGGAAGAGCTGCAGTCACTTATGGAGGTAAAAGAAGAGAGAATGATACTAGCCCAGGAAAATCTAATTAGTGGATTTTTGATTGTAGGGCAATTGACACCATAACCCACAATTCTCATGATTTTAACAATCTCTCCACACCTGTTAAAACTCATATTGAGACAGCCAATGGAGAATTAGTTGCAGTCCAAGGAGAGGGCTCAATTGTTTTTTCAAAAGAATTGAAATTAGAAAATTGTCTCTATGTTTCTGCACTATCATCAAAATTACTTTCTATAAGCCAAGTTACAAAGGAGTTGAATTGTGTGATTTTCATGTTTCCTACTTTTTGTCTTTTATAGGACATTCTTACGAAGGAGATCATTGAACGTGGTACTAAACGTGGAGGTCTTTACTACATTGATGAGGTTGCTCACAAGGGACATGTCATGCTTGCTCACGGAACGGTTACAAGGCAACTCTGGTTATGGCATAGACGTTTGGGTCACCCTTCATTTGCGTACCTTAAGATTTTATTTCCTAATTTATTTACTAGTAACATTGAGCCCATCAAATGTGAAACTTGTATACGGGCAAAGAATCATAGAGTTACTTTTCCTCCCAACAATAATAGTCAATTCTGCTTTTTCATTAGTACATTCTGATGTGTGGGGTCCAACTCTTAATTCCCATAATAATCAATTTCAGTATTTTTTGTTATTTGTGGATGATTTCTCTCGCATGACGTGGGTATATTTTCTTAAACACAAATCTGAAGTACCCGATAAGTTCTATGCATTCTATCAAATGATTCACACTCAGTTTGGCAAGAAAATCCAAGTATTTAGATCAGATAATGGTGGAGAATTTGTTAACAAATCAATGCAAGAGTTTTTCAGAGAAAATGATTTAATTCATCAAACTTCCTGTCCAAACATACCCCAACAGAATGGTGTAGCAAAATAGAAAAATCCTAAGCTACTAGAGATGACTCGGGCCATGATTTTTTATGCACAGGTTCCAACAGGGTTTTGGCCCGAAGCTGTTGCTACCTCGGCCTATCTTTTGAACAGGTTACCCTTCCAGACCCTTAAACACAAAACACCCCTACAGATCCTAGCTACTCAAACTAATATCCCTCTTGTCCAAATGTTACCACCACGAGTTTTTGGGTGCTCTGTGTTCGTTCATATTCCCAAAGCTAACAGAACCAAATTTGATCCATGTGCTGAGAAATGTGTCTTTGTTGGATATGCTACACATCAAAAGGGGTATTGATATTACAACCCAATCACTCACTGTGTATATGTAACTATGGATTATGATTTTTTAGAATCATAATATTTTTTTAGTAGCCAACTTGATGTTTAGGGGGAGAAAACTAGTGAACCACCAAGTTGGTTAAGTAACCTTAGTTGCTAAGAAATTATTCCAAAAGAGCAAGTAGATGGAGCCAACGAGCATGTCTCTGTCAACGTAGGAGCGACCAACACAACCAATGAGGATCCTTCTGAGAATGTCCAACAAGAGGTAAGTGATCTTCACTCTACTAAGTTGTCTCATGTTATGAATGAAGTCACTAATAATGACAAGTTAGCACCAGAACCAGAGCCTTTCACACTTCCTACTGAGTTGTCTCCTGTTATGAATGAAGTCACTAAGAGTGACATGTTAGCACCAGAACCAGAGTCTTTTACACTTCCGTCAAGAAGAAACAGAGGGGACCACTTGATCGATATTCTTCAGAACATGTTTTTCGGAATGCCAGGTATCCTATGAAGATAACCAGAGAAGGAGTAACAGACATTGCAAGAGCTTTTCTTATTCCCAAAACAGTTCATGAAGCTAGTAAGAAGGGCAAATGGCAAGAAGATATGAAAACAAAGAATCTTGTATATGACAAAACCAAGCACATTGAAGTGGACAGACACTCCATCAAGGAGAAGATTGAGGATAGTAGTATTGAGCTTCCATTTGTAAAGTCAGAAGACTAGTTGGCAGACATTCTCACCAAAGCTGTTATAGGCAAAACATTTACCCGTGTCTTCAGCAAGCTAAGCATTGGTGATCCCACTGCTCACCTTGAGGGCCAGTGTTAGAATATTATTATTATGGAAAGAAATCAAATCAATAGAATATTAGAGATAATCAAGAGAATATCAGAGAGATAATCAAGGAAGTATCAAAGAAACAAATCAGTAAAATATCAAAGATAATCAAGGGAGTATCAGAAAATATCAGTAGAATATCAGATAATATCAAATGTATTTATTTAGAATAATTTCCATATTTAGTTTCCTAGAATTTTATACTAAGTGAGCTATTGTAAACAAAGAAATACACATTCAATAAAAAAACCTTCTTCCATGTTATCATATTCTTTGTTATTTTTTGTTCATAGTTATCATATCCTTATCTAACCTTTCTTAACTCTCGATACCATCGCAAGAGCGAGGACTTGATAATAATGAATTTGCATTAGTTAAACTCAGGTTATACTCTTATCAATATTTATGATGAATCTATAAAGAATTTTGGAAAGGATGATTTTTCAATGACCTTATCACCAGTCAAATAATAAAATTTTTAAAATAAAACTTGTGAAGATCTAACACAATAACACAATAAGATTTATGTTCAAATGTGTCTAGATTGTCTAGAGTCAGTAGTCGGTATAATAGATTATCAAGAGTTAATAGTTGGTATAATAGACTGTTTAGTGACGCTAGACCGTCTAAGTGGTGAAGAAACATCTAGTAGTTTTAGTCGTTTGTCTTGACTAGATATTTGTGTTAGATCCTCTATTGTATCAATTCGTCTTCAGTGTCAATTGACATTTCTATCTCCTAATTAAATGTGAGAAAACGTGACTTGTTACCGGTTTGACACGTCCTTATTGAAAGTTAGTTAGACAGCTTGTTAGATTTTGTAATTGTATAAAGACGAGGCGACCTTGTAATGATCAATTTCTTAAACTTTTAGTTGAGAGTTCACTAGTGAGATAAACTTTTTGTTATAATCTCAGATTTTGTTCTTAGTCAATCTCTGTTGGTGGACGAAGACTAGATTTCAGTCAAATCACCTTCTTACATTTATGTGGTTAGGCGGTCCAGTAAGTTTGAGTGTTTATTCTTACAAACTGGAGTGGTGAAAACGGAGCGAAGGAAACATAATCATCATGACTTTTGCAAAGTATGAGATTGAGAAATTTAGTAGCTTGAATAATTTCGGATTATAGCAGTTGAAGATGTGTGTTCTTCTGGTTTAACAAATATGAGCTTGATAGACTCGTGGTTGAGAAGGACAAGACAAAGCTGCTGGATAGACTTGTAGTGCAATTATTTTGAGTCTTTGTGACAAGGTGTTAAGGCAAGTTTCAAAGGAAAAAATCACAATAGGGCTATGGACGAAGCTAGAAACCTTGTATATGAGTGAACTGTCTATATTTGCAACAAGGGTTGTACTCATAAGATGAATTGTAGAAAGGCAGTTAGTGAACAACTAGACAAATTTAATAAATTGATCTTGAAAATATTGATGTCTAAATTAATGATAAAGATTCAAGTATTTTTGTTTATCATTTCAAGGAGAACTTGTTGTATGGAAGAGAAACTGTGTGTTGTTGAGGTTTTGGTTTCCTTGAACTCAAAAGAGTTGAATAAGAGGTTTGAAATTAAGGCGATGACTGCTAGGTGAGGAAGTTCATAGTAGTCATGAAGGGTGTGAGAAAGAATAATCAATATGACACAACTTTTCCTAATCCTCAAATGGTCACCAACAATGGTCCAAAATATTAATAAACTGAAATTTAACAAGAAAGAGTTCAAGAATCTCGTCACCAGAGAATTGTCACTGTTCATGAGTTTTCTGAAAACAAAATACAACTCCGATTTAAAATCCAACAGTTCAAAATGAAGTACTATGAGTGATAAGATTCCAGTAAAAAATTCAGAACAAATGGAGAAGATTTCACTGTTGTATTTCTAAAATAAGCAAAAATTGACGATAACAGAACTTTTTGCAGACAACAACTCTTCACAAAATTCTTGGCACTTCTACAGACTTTCAGTAGGCAATCCCACAGTTTAGATTAAAGAAATATGAGTGAGTAATATTTAGTAAAGATTGCAGCTCGATCAGACAAGTTTTCACAATTGAATCTTCAGAATAACCAACATAGGTTGCTGCAAGAAGTAATTGCGAATTGTGTTTGCCTCTCTCTCTCTTCTTCAAAGGGGTTGTCCACACACTTTTCTATACACACCACTGCTCTCACATTCAGGGTTAGCCTTTTTTCTTAATTATAGAATGGATACATTATATTAGGTCTGGAATGCTTCTTCTTGTCCCTCCATATGTTCTTCTTGCACATCCATAGTATAGGTAAAATGACCAATGTGTCTTTAGGTTAAAAAATATTTTAATCCCTCACCTTTACTCTTGCACTTGCACTTGCACTTGCTTTGCATCTCCATTTTGCACTTCCATTGTTGCTTCATTCTTCCTCCATCCTTCATCCACTTTTTCTTAGTTTGTCTCAAAATAAGTTTGATTTGGATTGTTTGAATATGAATTTGGGTCTATAGTGAACCTATGTATGTGCCTGCATTTTTTATTTCTCACAAAAAGGGCCTACGGGATTCAACAATGGTGTACAATTTTTTTTGTTATACATATCAGACTAAAGAATCCAAAAGGTAATTACCTTCTAAATTCTACAATCCAATATGTATAACAAAAAAATTTGTATACCTGATATGTATAATATTATTTTGCATACCGTATTCTACAATCAGTGACACCTCTGTTATGTGAAAAAAAAAAAATATGCAAACCTACACATGATGATATGCATTCAACCAAATCCATCTCAAAACAATAAAAAAACATATGATAAAAAAAAGCTCACCTTCACTCATGGCCTACATAGAAATACAATGGAAGACCAAAGGACAGTTGGTCATGAGGTGCCTAGTGGAAGAAGAATGGAGTTTCTGAAAAAGAAGAATAGTGTTGACATTTTGACAACCATACCTGACATACAATCTTTGGACAATGAATGATGTTGTGTAAAAAAATGATTATTTTTTATTTTATTTGTGGGTCCAAGAGACGGAGAGTTAGTGATTAAAATTAGTATTTAAATATATGGTTTCATTTTCTGTTTTTTTTTTCTAAATAAGACAATATAATAATTAAATATTATATATGTGAAAACTTTAAAAAAAATACACCAAAAATATAAGGATGTTTTTATATTAAATGAGTATTGCATTAATTTTACTTTATTAGTAATAATAATAATAATAATTCTATTTTTTAAATATTAAATTATTTAGTAATATGATTACTTCTATTTTATTAATAATAATAATATTAAACTATTTAACTAATATTTATTTATAAAAAAAATATCTCAACAATTTTATTTCATTTTTACTATTAATTATTTAGATACTTTTTTACAAATTAAAAATATAAACTTTAATTTAAATAGAAATTTTATAATTTTTTCCAATTAACAATTAATAAAAATAAAATAATTTATTATTTTTATATTATTTTTCATCTTAATTTTAAATTAATTAATAATTTCAATTGCTACCGTAACAGTCATAATATTTCACAATCCCACCTATTTTATCTATCATTTCGAAAATTGGATTACTTTGTCAACTTTACCATATTCTCAAAGCAAAGAGAGGTGCCTAGAGTGAGGGGTGAGGTTAAAATATTTTTTACCTAAAGGCAAAATCGTCATTTTTCTAATATATGGAGGTACAGAAAGAACATATGGAGATACAAAAAGAAACACTCTTGGGTCTGTCATGTATCATGGACACAAAAAAAATAATGGATTTGGGCCTCATAATGAGAGAACTAACCAAACACTTATGCGGCATAAGGTTATGTTACATTAACAAGAAGGGCTTAGTAGAGTTGAACAAACAAGACTTATTTGGAAGTAACAAAATTCATGAGTTGTCATTATAGGAACACTACGCCTAGAAAAAAATCTGTAAAATTCGTTTCAAGATGAATCAACAAAGAATAAAAGAGACGCTTCATTATGTTTATATTGATCTATGTGATTCATCTCTTACTCCACCATACTGTGATGCTAGATACTTCATTGACGATTATACGAAAAAGTTATCAACCTATCTTACGAATATAAAAAATAAAGTTTTGAAAACTTAAAAAAATAAAAAAATGTAGTGGAGAACCAAACTAGTAAGACATTCAAGAGATTAATTTAAATGTATCTCACATTCCTTTCTTTAATTCTTGATAAGAAGTTTCCATAACGAGATCTTTCTTTAATTCTTGATCAAGAAATTTCTATCACTAAGATCAGTTTATGTTATTTATTTGATTTTTTTCACATAAAGAAAATTTTTATTGTGAAATTTCATTGAAACTGAAACTTTAGTTTGAGGGATAACATATTATTGAATAATGATAATAAAAGGAATTAATTGTGTAGCTCTAATATCACAAATGCGAAAAGAAAAAGAGAAAAAAAATTAGATTATAATGCACATTTTTGAACATTATAATTATAAGAGAGGATGAGACTTTACATAAAACAAATCATAAATTTTAATATTTTATTTATTTAGTTCTCTCCAAGTTAAAATTAATTTAACTATACATTATTTCTAGTTTTCATGTTTAACTTATTAGAAGTTGTTAAAATTTATTTTTATTTTCTAATTAAGAAAAACTCATACATGTGTAATGTAATAGTTTGAAACTACTCTAATGAAGAAATACTCACTTAACAATTAATATGTTAATGTTTTAATTATATTTTTATATTTAAAATGTTTATATATATTATTATAATACTAAAATAAATTGTAAAATAGCTGTTTCTTTTTTAAAAGTGACAAACTATCACTTTTCTAATGCATTATTGTTAATTTTTCCTAATTATTTTTCTTTGTAGAAAGAAGAGACCAAACAAACACATATATAATACAATACGTGGTAAAGTGATATTTCTCGAGTCAATTCCACAGTTTTCCTCCTATGTGTCTTACTAAATTAATATATTTTGTTTGTTTTTTTTTTTTTAAATTCATTGACTTTGAGTGTAAAAAGAATAGAAGTAAGATCATATTTCAAGAAATGATGCTATTGCCATAATAGAAAAATAATTAACTCGTCACTGCTTAAGGAGAAGTTCAGAAAAAAGATGAGTTTTTACCTAACAACTTAAAGTTGAAAGATCTTAAAAGAAACTTCAGAAACATATTATTGTTTGGACTTAGTTTAACATGTTACATGGTTTTGGTATGATTCAGAGTATCTTAACTCTGAAACAGTGAATACAGAGTAGTTTACAAGCCAAGAAATTCTTATATTTTAATTAAACTTAATTGAAAAATAATGGTTAAATGCCAACTTATTCCAAATTCTCACACTACCAAAACTGAGAGGAGACTAAGGTAAAGTAGACAAAAACTGCCATGATTTCGGCTCATCTTAGATTATGGGATAACTTCTTTTTGCATGATTGTCAATTTGTGGGTATGTGATCCCACCCACACATAAGAAAGAAAAATCACAAACAGTAGAAAAATTAAAATTTATTAGTAAATAAAAAAACATAATATAAAAAAGTAAATTAAAACAATAAATAAAATATAAAAGTGTATTTGTAAATATAATTATATGAAAAATACAAAAGGAAACTGGAACTTAATGATTAACTTGATTAGCTTTTCTATGCAGTCAATCTTCAATAATTAATATAATATATTGTTAATATAATGTTAATGAAATAATAAATAAAAATATTCACTCATATTCAATGCTATCTGATAAATTAAGGTATCTATATGGACCAGATACTGAGAACTACATGCTTAAAAGGATCACATGACATATATATGGATAAACAAGTTCAATAAACCCTTATTGGTATCAATCTTGTATCTAGAAAGAACCAGTCATTTAATTAACAAGAAAATAGTTCCTCCTAATATTCTTTGCAGTATCTCCAAAGACTTGGTAGAAAATAAAAACCATGGGTAGGAAATAAAAACCATTGAAGAAGATTGAAATGAGATACTGTCCATATTTATTGGTCTGAAGTAGTTAGGTTGAATTAATTTTCATAAAATTAATTTATAGATAAATGAATTGAGAAATGTGCCACATTAATTTGCTGCCAGAAATTGAAAGGTGTGTGCCCTATGGAGAGAAATTGATTTTCACAGCTGCAAGGGAACTGATTTTTCTAGTGTAGATTAAAGAGTGAAAAGAAAAATTGAAAAAAAAAAATAAACAGAAGAATGTAAGAATAGTGAAAGGAATCAAATAGCACTGAAGTTTTCTCATCACAAAATTAACTCTGAAACAAGTAGCATAAAAGAAATTGTGCAGAAAACCAGAGATTACAACAGAGGAAAAGATGAAAACTGGAAAGATCCTGAGAGAGAATGGACCATCAACAAAATTCTTCTACCTCTTCTCTCTCTTCTAACTGCCACTTTTATACTATTCCTTCAGCCAATGATGATAATTCAATCTGGTGTTGATTATTTTGAGCCGTTCTATTTTTTCTTCTTCCACATGCTTCTCACCCTTCCTTTCAGCAAATGACTCTTTTGCCCCTTATTGTCTTGTTACAATGTCTTCGCCTTTAAAATTAACCTTCTCATTTTGCATGGCTTGAGCATAGAAGCATAAGATACTGAATGTATTTTGGTTGTAGGTGAAAATAAGAGGTTGTACGCAATCAAACCAATCCTTTCAATGACTGGAAATGATTCAAAGTACCTAAAACTGAACTTCTGATTAATGTAACTGAGTGTTGTTTATAATATTGTAACTTTAACAGGATCATGTTATGAATCTTAAATTCCAGCTGTCTCCTTTTTTATCTTCATATTTTTCTCTGTGGACTCAGAGCTTGGAGTAGATTCTCTTTCAATTCATTAAATGTGAGGTCTCTGGCCAGAAGCTGCTCTTCCATTGAAACAGGATCAGCCTGATCCATTATACTTAGTCAACTTTGAAGGATCTCTCCCATAGACTATGTGCCATGCTACTGTTATTGTCATACTACTATACTACTGTTATTGTGACATGAGTGTTGTACCATAATGATATGCAGGTAAATTAGGTAAATTACACTTTTTATCCTATAGAGACAAATATTTGGACCACTTAGCCCATACATGTGATTTGTTTTATTAAAATTAAATACTAAAGTTGAAATTGAAGTGACAAATTTTATTACTTTAATTAACAATTAATTTTTTATCACAGTTAAATGTATATGATTTAAAAATAAATCTGAATTTTGTATTGTCATAATCAAAGCACATTACAAATAATATAACAAATATGGTATTTCATGAGTGCACAAAACATCTAGATATTGATTGTCAAATGATTAGGAAATAATTACAATTTAACCTTATAAAGTTACTTTCTATTTTATTCATTAATCAACTTGTTGATGTTTTTATTAAAGCCCTTCCTCCTCACACTTTTTAACATTTCATCTCCAAGTTAGGTTTGTTGGATATCTTCTCACTTCCAGCTTGTGAGGGGGTGTCAAAGAACATGTCCAAAATGTTACAAGAAGCCCAAGACAATAAGAAGCCCAAGACAATAAGAAGCCCAAGACAATAACAAGTAGTAGAAAACATTCTTTTTTAGAAGAAGGATGAGCAAGACAGTTGGTTACAATACTGGACACTATTCTGCCATTGTGTATTTTGTTTTAACTCTCACATATTTGGTTTTCTTTTCTCTTTTCCCTTTTGTGTGAGCTGTACATTTTGGCTCTTTATTTATATATTGTGCATAACAATGTTTCCAAAATAACACAGAAAATAGAATCATGTTTTCACTATTAGCCTTTTCTTCAACAATCTTTTAATTACAATAATCTTTTCACTCAAGGAAAATGTACTCAGTTCCCCATCAGTCCTTACTATTTTCTTGTTTATCTCTCTTGATGGCTTATTTTCTTTTCTTACCAAAGACACTCAGAGTTTGTCTTTTTATCTCTCTATAAATATCCTATTGCATAATGGGCTTATAGCCTATAAAAACACTTCTCTTCCATTTTCTTGATTAGGTCAATGTAGACCTAATAAATTGGTGACCCTAGTGATAATTTTCTCTAAGTTGTGTCTATGCATAAATTTGTATTGGACATACTAGTTATTATTTTCTTATTTCTCTATCTTGATGTCTTATTTTTTTTTTTTTCTTACTAGTCACACTTAGAGTTTCTGCCTTTATATCTCCTTATAAAAATCCTGATGCAAAATAATGTATTTTAAGTTGCATAATGGGTTGATATTGGTAAAAAGAAAAACACTTCTCTTTCATTTTCTTAATTAAGTCAATGTAGCCTCCATAAATTGATAACTCACATAATAATGTCTATCTACCTTAATTTCACCTTGAAAGTTTTATTAGTAGATATTAGAGCTTGCAATATGAATATGCTATTCACATAAAAAAAATACCTTCAATATAATTTTATCTTTCATTTCTATTGTATAATTATTTTTCACCAATTGATAAGACTTAACAAATTACTTTTCATTTTACAAAAATACAATATTGAAAATGTATGAGTGTTTGTCATATTTTTTTTTTTGGATTGAAATTTTTCTTATTATGAATATATATTATCTTTATTTTGATTGAATCATAAACCATTCCTTGTGCATTCATATGAATGGAACACCCAATATCAAGATATCAGTTTACTCCTCTTATTTGGACATAACATTGTGAATTGCCATCCAAGAATCAATTTATAATTATTACTTCATTGCACTTAAAAGGTTAAATTGTCATTTATGACATGTATATCTTTCTTACTATTTCACTTAGGTCTAATTTGATGAAAAAAGAGGAATAGACCCACAACATTTTCTTCTTTTTTTAAAAAGAAAATTAACAAAAGCTAATTACTCCTCATTAACTCAAATATGCACCTTGCCATTTTCACCAGACCAACAGTAAAATACTGAAAGTAAACAAAGCATCCAGAAGGGAATGAAAGAGGTGTTCCAATTTTACTTGTTTAAAAAATTGTGGGTGGAAAAAAGAAAACAAAAGACTAATAAGTAAATATTTACTAGATAGATAGTGATTATGCATAAATAATAAATAATTTTGTGTATATTTTTATTTATAATGGATTAGGTAGAAAAAAATCGAAAGACTGATAAGTAAATATTTATGTAAGTGATTATGAGAAAAAAAGAATATATAGTTTTATATTTTTTATTTATAATGGATTATGTATAACTTATAAAAATTGTGGACTTTTATTATAATAATAATAATAAATTCTAAAAGCAATGAACATAAATTTATTTATAACAAAATTTATCAATTTCTATATATTTTTCTTTCGTGTCTTATTCAAATAACTTTACCTTTTTCTAGTTCACTTATTCTTTTTTACATTCTATTAATTCTTTTCCTATCTTAAATTTCTTTTTTCGAAAATAATTTTATAAAAAAATTATCTAAAATCACATATTAATCCAAAAAAATATTTTCTTTTATTTCTACTCATTTTTTTATCAAATCTAAATATTTTTCATTATTATTTGAATTATAATAAGAAAAAAATTAATTTAATCAAAAGCAAAAGTAAAAATAATAATATTTTAATTAAATATTTCATGTTAAGTTCTTAAGTAAATCAAAATTGTATAATTAACAGAATCATTAAGTGAGTCCGGTATAACAAACTTACTCACCAGATTATCACTAATTTGTTAGAGTGGGTTGAGATTTTTAATCTACTCTGACCGGTAATCCAGCAAACCAAAGATAGGATGAGACATCTGTCAACTTTTTCTTAAATTGAAAAATAAAATAAAACAAAGTTAAAAAATATTTGTTTGTATTTTATTATTTAAAGAATACAAATATATAAATATAAAAATATTATAACTTAAATTATTAACATTTATAAATTAAATTCCAATCAATAATTATAATAAACTAAATATAATAATATTATAATTTAAATTATTAAAATTTAAAAATTATTTTTAGTTAAAAATTATAATAGAGTAATTTAACATTTAAAATAATAATATTTTAATTTATTCAATTAAAAAATAATTAATTAATTATAAACAAATATATATATATATATATATATATATATATATATATATATATAAAAAAAAAACAAAGAATAACAAATTATAAAAGTCAGTCCACTTTATACCGATATATGTTACCGCTAATAATTAAGAGAATATAAATATAATTTATTTTATAAATAATTTAAAATAAAATAAAAATTATTTGTTAAAATGATAAAATTATTTTATACGAATTAAAAATAATAAGTTAATGTAAGAAATTCTTTTACACGTAAACTTGTATAAAAGCTATTTTAAATTATAAAAAATAATTTCATTATAAAATCTATGACAATATAGAACAGAATTTTTATACATTCAGATTTCTATTTTATCTTTAATTTTTAAAATTATAAAAAGAAAAAAATAAATATAAATATAAATATCTATATATTAAAAGTAATTATACACATATCGATAATACAATATATTACCAAACACTATCTTTTCCAACATCATAATATACTATATACTATCCAATATTTATTTATCTAATAACTATTATTTTTATTAATTTGTTAATAAATATAGAGCAACCATATATAAAAGAGATTTCTTCATTTAATACACAATATTTCTTTGTCTATTAGAGACCCGAAATAAAAGAATATTAACTTATAGTGAAACAGAAAAAAAAAAAGATAACTAACTCTTAATGACTCCAAAAAGATTAATTGTTCACATTTTAGATATAAATATAATTAAATTATATGTGTTTAAAATATTTTACAATTAATTTTTCACTACAACATACCTCCAATACTCTATATATATATATATATATATATATATATATATATATATATATATATATATATATATATACATACAAAAATATAACAAAACATAATACAAAATTGCTTGATTCTGCTAGTAATTCATCCAAAATACTCTAATAAGCATCAAAACTGGAAAAATAGAGTGAAGATTTACACAATACAAAGATAATGTTCTAAAAATTATAATAATAATAATAATTATTATTATATTTGAAGTAAATAGACAATTAATTTTGGAACAAAAATATTGGACAAAATTGATATATTAATTTATATAAATAAAGTTTTTGATATGATGAGATATAATTCAACAAAATGAATTAATTAAAAAGACTATTGAGAGAAGACAATGTAAGTAGAGTAGTTCATTATTTTAATATGTTGTAATGTATTTATATTGATATTTAGTATATAAGATGACTTACTTGAATCACTTTATAGAATAAAATTCAATATTTGATTTGTCATTATTATATTTAAGTTGATTTATTCAGAGAATATGAAAATTCATTTAAACAATTTTTTTTTTTTCAATTCTCCTCATGTGACCTCCAATTTAATACATTATGAGTCAAACCATCAAATTGAAGTTGTATTGCTCAAAGCATAAAAATTGTTTGATGTACCACAAATTTGCTACCACAAGAATAGTCTTTTTCATAATGGGATTAAGATTCTTGCGATTGATAATGGTCCTTAAGATTGATAATGGTCCTTAAGATTGATAATGGTCCTTCTCATAATGAGAATAAGATCCTTGAGATTGATGTCGGAAAAATAATGGTATATTCACATATGTTATGATCTCTATCATTGACTGATGAATCAAAACAATATTACTTGCAACATAATATCAAATAAATGTAAGTAATGCAAATGGTTAAATTACTTTTATAAAAGAGTGATATATCATACTAGTTGTTTTGTTCATGCAAATCTATCATTTGCAAGATGCTTAAGCATGGGTGAATGTGGTTATTTACCATCATTAGTGTTGTATAGTGTTATATAGTGTTGTATAGGGTATTAGGATAAATAGTTCAATGAAAAATGTACCAATCACACAAGTACTAAGTAATTATTGTTCTCTCAAAATGACTTATGCAATACATGACAATAATTGTAATTAGTAACTAGTTTACCTACCAAAATGACAGTCACTTTGATAACAAAAATACTTCCCTAACTTTGAGCTAAGTGGGTCCAAGACAGGTTATCTTTTACAAAATCCATATTTAATCTTTCTTTTATACTTTTATAAACTCTCGTAATTGCTTGACTTAAGTGTTTCGTGTTCATTTTTTTTTTTACAAAAAATGATAAAAATTAGCATTATACTTAGATAAAAAAATATCAAAATAAAAATAAGTTGAAAACTGAAGAATAATTATTATTTTTTGTGTAAAATGACTAATAATAATGAAAAAATTGATCTTATAAAGAGGAAATAAACTAAAATTCTCTACTCAAATTTATTTAACTTTTGCCTATATACTTGGGATATATGGATGATGGAGAGAAACTTATAGGAAGAAACATATATAGGACAAACATGATGAACTTTTAAACTTTCAAAAAAATAAAATAAAAAGAAACTATAGGAATGTACAAAGTCAAAATCTATTTAGAGTTGTAAATAGGTCGACTTGATGTAACTTAATTAAGATTGGTCAAGTTTATTTTATAATTTTTCAATTTAGTCTATCTTATGTCAAACCAATTAACCATTTTGATCCATTTAAAAAAAATAAAAAATAAAAAAATTTATTTTTTAAATTTAAGTTATATTAATAATTTTTTTTAGTTTTAAATATAATAATTTGATGTATAACATATAATATATCATATTTTAAAAAATTACTTTTATTTTATAAAAATATAGAGAGTGATAAAGCCAAAGTTGATACAATCTAAACCCATTTAAGTTATAAATGAATTATATTGGATAAAAAAAAAACTCTTCAATTTATCTTACAATCCTTAAGGTTATCCATTTGTTAAGATTTTCAAATTTGTTAAGATTTTCAAATTTACAGGGAATGTAAAACTATTCTTAAAGCTCTAGATATATTTGTAAATTGGTATAAGACCTTATGATTGCACTCATTTCACGAGTAAATTAAAAAATTAGTGTTGATCACTTAATATAGTACTAAACTATCTAATATCAAAGAGAAGATATTATTATAGATAGGAGAAAGTTAACCCTAAGTTGTCTTCCGACGAATCTAATAATAAATTCAGTAAATTAATGTTCACAATTTATATGTATAAAGGAAAGTTAATAATAATAATAATAAAGGAAATAATGAGTTTTGAGGATTGTTGTATATGAAATTAAAATAGATGATGAAAAAATAATAACGAAAATAGATTGATTTTCAAATTCTTTCACAATAGATTCTTTATTGGTTTCTTAACATTATCATCCTTCAATTCTCTTCACATAGTCAAACTAATCAAACAAGACTAAGCGTGTACAAAAAATTGATTAAGATTATGCAAATTTTGTAAATATCTTCTTTCTAATAAAAATGTAGATCTTCCTTCTCCCAACTTTTTTTAAGAAATTTTGTTTCCAAATTTTGTTTCAGATCTTAGCTCATAATAATTGAATATGTTACAAAAAATATTGTAAAATATTTTAAAGAGATTTTCTCTAAATCAAGTAAGAATTTTAGAGAATCATCTTTATAGAAAATCTCAAGAATATTTTTGCAAAATATTTGATTAGATTTATAATCCATAAAATATCTGCAAATAGTTAGAAACAAGAAAAATAAAAAGATATGCTTAAAATCGAAATTTAATCAATAATCTTATTAAGATCTAAATAATTATGATAAAATAAATTTTATTTAAAATAATAAATTTATTCTGAACTATAATCTAATAAAATTAAAGTTAAACACTCTTCTTATAAATAAAAATATACTCATCATATTTTTACTTTCGCATTACATTCATACATTTTTATACATAGGTTTCAACCGATGGATCTTCGATATTTTCTATGCCTTTCACAGTTTTTCAGTTATAATTGCTTTTTCGATACTAGTTTTTTTTTTACTAAATGTTATTAAATTTTACAAGTTTTAAAATAAGTAAGTTGTAAAAAAGAATATGTTTATCATGTAATTTGAACTTTTTAATATAATTAGTGTTTTTGTAAGAGATTGGTTAGCTCCAATAGGTCTTGCAGGCACCCTAACGCTCAAGTCAGTTTAGGGTAGGTCTTGCAGGCACCCTAACACTCAAGTCAGTTTAGGATTAGAGTGTGCAGATAATTTAAATCAGAGTTTAGAAGTACCTTTTGTTTGGAGATTGAGCTCATATTTATAGGTGTTATAATGAACTTGGAGTGATCAACCCGCTCTAGTCTGATTCTGTCATCACTTAAATCCAATATACTCACCTTTCACGTGCTTCTCACGTGAGGTTGTTATGTATCACACAGTTGTCTATATAAAATATTGTTATCCATGACTTATTAGTTATGCCGACCGAGATGACCATACATTAGACCAAATATATAAATACAGTTCGTTAATATGGTCAACCTTATAGAAGAATTAATTTTAACTAAACAATTTTATTCATTATTAAATTAAAATAAATTTATTATTGATAAAACGAAATAAAATACGTAACCATAAATTTCATAAATTTCTTAGATTCATAGTAAGGGTATAATCCTAATTAAAAATAATAATATAACTTATCGATTTTTATCCTTATAAAAATACTTATATTTTTAATTATATATATAATACATATATAAAGTAAGCTAGTATATAGCAGTAGATATATATTACATCAACCATATATATAAATAAGAAATTTAGTTTTTATGTCAAACAAATATTTGTAAACAAATAAGTATTTATGTAAAATGATGAAAGCATCTCCACTTTAAAACTTCATTAAATACAGATAATAATGTCATTGAATGTTCCTGAAGATAACTGATAATGTAACTGAACCATATTAATGTAATCTTACTGAAAAATACACAAATAATAAATGGAAGAAATATTTAAAAGTGATCATTTATTCATCTCATTATGTTATTCAATTTTCTTTGTTCAAATATGTCGTAAGGTAGGGATTTGTAAATGTTAACAACAATTAAATATAGTCATTACTTCAAGACTAACTGCCATGACTTCATATTAATCACATAACCACTCATTACTACTGCACAAAAATGTCAAAACCCCAACACATAAATTTTTTCATCCTACAGTTTAATTGTCTTTCACACAACATATTTCTTTCTGATACTCATTATCCTTATAGGTGGATGACCCTAAGAGTTCTAAGAAATCTTGGAATAAATTTTTATTTTATTTTAAATTGTTTAATTTTTTAAATTTTTTTGCTTACTAAAATAGTTTAAATTTACTGAATTTCATTTTTTCATAAATAACTTCAATTTCCACAAAATACAATAATTACTAGTTTAATATTGTATATATTTGACAAAAAAAAAACCATTAAATACTTCAACGAAATAAATCTACTTTATATTAAAAAAAACAACATGGATTTAGAAAATGAATAACGTGAAAATTTTCAAATTCTTACTTTATTAAATTAAAATTAAATAATTATATTATCTTCAACACAACAAATTCTATCACAGAACAATGCAAATTTTTTATAAAATAAATTACTTTCCAAAAACCCTTCTTCCACACAAGGTAAGTGATTTTAGGAGGTAATGTGATATTTAAGATCATTTCAAGAAGTCCTAATTAGCTGCAGCATACCTTACTTGGACTATCTTATTGGTCCATTGCAAACAACTTCATACCAAGTTTGGTTTTCCTCAAAGGATTATGAATTTAATAATTAGCTGAGCTGCATAATCTATTATTTTCTTAAATGGAATAATGAGATTATTGATAAGTTCTCATCTTGTATAGGTTTGAGACAAGGGATTCCTATGCTACCTGTCTTTTTCCTTTGATGTATAGACAAAATTGCTTTGCTTGTTCAAGTAAGAATGCAAGTAAAGTCAATGGTAGCCAATTAGTATTCTTAATAATGAACGACATATTTCCCATTTTCTTCTCTAATGGTTAACTAACTTCTCTTTACCACAGTCACCAGTTCTCAAGTGAAGTTAATGAATTCTTTCTCCTTGGTTGTGGATTTAAAAATAAATTCAGAGATTTGTAGCTTTTAAGAATGTGTGAAGGGGAGAAGATTGAAAGATTTACTTGTCTTACTGTTTTAGATGCAGAGAATTGATTGATACCTTGACTTTCCAATTTAGCCTAGGTGAGGGAAGAAGATTGTTTTTCCTTGTATTATTGAGAAAATAAAAGGAAATTTGGTAGGGTGAGTTTCTTAACTGACTCAAGTTAGTTCTTGACGCCATCCCAATTTATTTGATGCATAAAGAAGGTATTTATGATGATGTTGATTCTGGCACAGAGAGTTACTTGAGGGAATCTAATGTTTAAAACTAAACCAAGTAAAATGGAAAGTTGGAATGTTCACACTACTCAAGAACTCTTTACTCTCATGCATGAGGGTAATCATGATGTTAAGGTTAGAACATGAAAATATTGAGCATTTTTCAACCTTTCTTCATTCAGTTTTTTAAGTAATCTGATCATAATAAATTAATAAAATAATTTAACATTTACAACAAGGAATGTTTTGAAAAAATAAAAAAAATAAAAGTGGCATTAATTTGTTAAGAAGGAAAATAGAAAATATGGTTAAATGTGAAAAATAAGATTTAGGACCGCCGCGGATGCAAGGAAATAAATGGTTTGGGAGAAGGGGCGGCATCCAGTAGTGGGCCGCTGGATTGGGACCCTAAAATCCAAAACGAGGAGAATTAGAAGTAATAAGAGAGAAAGATGAAGGGTAAAAATGTGAAAAAAAAGAAATAGAATTTAAGCACCGCAGCACAAAGAAAAGAGTGAGCAAGGAAGGAAGAAGCAACTATTTCTGTTCTCTGCGCTCTTTTGTTTCTATACAATATCATACTTCTTCCTCACCCCTTGCGCCTCTTCTCTTCTTTTTTTTCCTCATTCTCTTACTCTCATTCCCAACGACGCCGTTTTACCTAATTTTCCTCCACCTTCCAGAGCTTTCTGCGTTTCCGAATGTCCACCGCACCGGCGCAGCCTCCGGTGAAGTCCCAGCCTCTGCACAACTTCGCCCTCCCCTTCTTGAAATGGGGAGCCAGCGGCAAGAACCACACCAACGCTGCGCACCACCAACGCTGCCGCCGCCCCTCCTCCCACCCCTCCGATCACGCCTCCGAACCTGACTCCGACCCCGACTCCCGACCCCACCGCCATGGATCCAGGACCGCGCGCAACCGATTCGCACTCCCCACCTGCTCCCCCAAGCCGCTACCTCCACAACCAGAGCCACCTCAGCCGCCGTCGTGCAACGACGAAACCGACGACGAAGCCGCGAAGCGCGACATCGAGGACGCCGAGGAGGCCGTGCAGAAGCCCTGGAACTTGCGCCCCCGCAAGCCCGCGGTCCCCAAGTCCGCGCTCGAGATCGGAACTGGTCCTTCTCGGAACCACGCCAACCACGGCGTGGGAGAGTTCCACGACGCCGCTTCTCACCACGGCGAGAACCCCGCGCCAAAGTCGCTCCGGCTGCGAGGGTTCGCGGACACGCAGTGCGCGGAGAAGAAGGAGAAGAGGAAATTCTGGATCGCTCTCTCCAGGGAAGAGATCGAAGAGGACATCTTCGTCATGACTGGCTCCAGGCCCGCCCGCAGGCCCAGGAAGCGGCCCAAGAACGTCCAGAAACAAATGGATGTATGCTTCTTCACTTTCTCACTTTTGTTCTTCCCTACTTCCTCCTTTTCGGTGCTTCTGTTTTTTCTAAACCTTTTCTTATTTTTTTTTTCTTCTTTATTGTAGAGTGTTTTTCCTGGCTTATGGTTGGTGGGGATAACTGCGGATGCTTACAGAGTCCCTGATACACCGACGAAGGTTCTTTCTTTCCGCTGTTTGTCTTTTATTTCGCTTGCTTTTTCACGTTTTCGATGTAATTTTTACAAGCTTTCACATTCCAAACGTGATTCTTAGCATGCTGTTTGATTTTTACGAGGAAACTAATCTGTTGGTGGTTGATTCTTGCAGAGGTGAAGCGAGTTGAGACAAATGTTGGAGATTGGAGATAAGAGGAGGTACAGAGGCGTGGAATTTTGTAAAGAGGAGAAGGAAACGTTGGATTGAGATTTAGAAAGAAGGAATGACGATGATGCTAGTTTCCTTGCATGTGTTGTTTCCCAGCAGCACTAGGTTTTAGATGCAAGGGGCAGCTTTAGTTGATTTTTAGTAGTTTTACATTCCTGTAAGGAAAGAAAAATATGATATGATATGAGTATATATAGATTAATTAATAGAGTCGAATACAGTGATAATCTTTTCAATTCAGAGTTTTTCGTTGGTTTCTTAATTATTTCTGATGCATCAAATGTTTTTTCCGTGTTTGACAGGCTTAGCATAGCATTGCATGCTTGTAGCTAATTAGCCAAATGATCAGTTCAATTTATTGGAGGCACTGCTTCTCCGTGCTTCCATACTGGCTCCGGAGGCCGATGTTGATGGAAGACACTGATTAGTTGAAAGTTAACTGCAATGATTGCATGTTTCTGACGCCTTTCCGTATGTATATTATGTTCTCATGTTGTTATTTGGTTTGATTTATTCTTTCTGATCGTTTGCATCCATGACCTTAATCATCGCCTTTGCATAAAAGACGAGCAAAATCTTAGACATCAATAGGAAGAAGCTTCTACACTGGATTAAAATTCACTTGTTCTGATTTGGAATATAAAATATATTATCTGACTGTTCACATGATTTTCTACTATAAAAATTTAAGCAGAGGCAGGACTCCTACTTAGCTCTCTGTCTGTGGCGAAACCCGGCTCATCAGATGTTCAATTTTTAACCAACAACTACAAACTACAAACTCGCAAATTCTTGTTTACTAGTTTTTGACCTGAAATATACCTTTTTGTTTTCAACATTTAGCAAAAGACCTGAATAATCAAAATTCAGGATAGATTCAGGTCTCTGTGTCTGTTCTGCATTAAGACTTGAGTTGTAGCAAAAAAAATCTAGGTTACATTATTACTCACTATGCATTTTCGCAAATTTCATTGACAGTAACACTGCAGGGGATACAGTCCGGATGCCTGGGTCTGGTTTAGGTTGAAACTTGAGAAAGTAAAAGAAATGCTCCTTTTGTGTGGACGTGATCATATGAATGTTTGATTAGCATTTGGTACCTAAAAAACGATATCCATCTTTTCTATAAAAGAATCTTCTTTTTCTTCCTTATAATCTTTTAGCATTAAAGGGTTTGATTGTTAGTAACTCTGACTTGGTTGACGGTGAAAAAAATATTTTGGTCAACAATGATGCATGCCCTGACTAGGGTTGTTATTTGCGTCAGTCAAAGCCACCTTAAAGAAAAATCTGCAAGCTATCGTCACAAACTTGTATTTATATAAATAAACTGCTTAAACTGTACTTATGTGTGACAGCATTTCATTTTCTTCTCATCAAATTTTTATTTTTCTGAGATTCAATCTATCAATTTTGTATTGAAATGATCAGAATTATTTATTAATATCGCTCTCCTACTTGACCTGGACATCGCAATTTAAGTTTACTTTCTTTCTTTCTGTTGAAGAAAACAGCTGTTTTGAATTCATCTCGTTACTTTCTTAGAACTGTGAATGAATTAGAAGAAATGGTAGTTGAAAATTATATTCAACTAAAAAAAATAAAAGCTTCACAACAACAATTACATATTTAGTGAATATTAGAAAAAGCATGGCTGAAAGTTTCCTTCTTCTCTCCACTAACAATCATAGTTGCACCTTTGACACCATCATGTGAATGTAACGTCGTTCTCCCCAACTTTTCCTAACGCCCATCTGCTGTTTCTTTTGGGTTCTTCAAATAAACATCTAGTAAAAAACAAGCATTAATATGTAAATGTAACGTCGTTCTCCCCAACTTTTCCTAACGCCCATCTGCTGTTTCTTTTGGGTTCTTCAAATAAACATCTAGTAAAAAACAAGCATTAATATGTAAAGCTCATTTATCTTATTTAATTTCAAAAAAATTATTTTACTAGGGTTACTGTGAAGTAAGGTAACAAATAGGGAGAGGGTTACTGTGAAGTAAGGTAACAAATAGGGAGAGAATAAGAAAAAGTATTGTTATTGTTGCCTACTTACAAGGACGTCAATTTTCAAATTCCAATTCAAATTTTATTCACTATCTCTGCTTGAGCTAACTTTTACATAGAAAATTTGTAAATCAAAAAGATGAATTATTGATTAGAGGTCTTGAGAGCGTGCTATCTCTATTTTGTGATTTTTTATTTTGCTATCTCTATTTTGTGATTTTTTATTTTTTTTATTTTTTTATTTGTGAATAGTGTTATTTGTTTTTGCTTGAATTGATTATATACATTGTTTATGTGCTTGTTTCACACTCTCTTATATCTTTTATTCATGGTAATGAATTTATTTATTTGGTCCGAATGGCTTGGCTTCTATTTTTATATTGTAAGTTTTCTATGTAAAAGTTATGTATTTTTTCTTTTATTAGTAAGAAAAATGTAAATACACAATGAGTTTGTACAAATCTGGTCATCTTTGAACAATTGACAATATTAAGATAAGATATTGAATAAAATCTTACAATATGTAACATTTACTTTTACTAAATTCTTGTTCTATGTTATGAATGAAATAAATTCAGTCTTTTCATGTTTCTAATGCATGTTACTAACACAATTATTTCAAATTTATTTGTGCATTGTTTCTTCCTTTATTATTACCACTAAATTATTTAAATCCACTATTATCTATATTCCCATTTTTAGAATACTTTCTCGTCTTTGATAATATACTTGATTTTCAAAAAAATAAAAATAAAAAAAATCCCTTGTCAAGTTATTTGATTCTTTGTTTGCATGTAGTATTTTGTCTCCCATCTCTTCTTTTAGACTTATGTCTCATGTATTCTTTTTGTGTTCAATTTATGTGTGTTTCTTATAGATTCTTACAAGTTTGAATAATTTTATCCTATTAATTATTGGTATATTATTAAGTTTTTTTTTTCAATTCTTCTATCATCATCTCTTCTTTTCCAATTGATTCTTAAAATATGTTAGAAATTTTTTTTAGAATCCACCCTTAACATCAACAAGTCGATCTTTGTTCTTAAGTTTTCAATCACTTTATTTTGTTACAATTTGTTGTTATAAGATATTTTTCATTAGACAAGTTTAATTTGATTTCATTGTTAAATTTAAATATAGTCATTAGTATATTGGTGAAAGCATTGTAGTTCTAAAGTTAAGAGTGACCTTTATTTTAAATATATCAATTTAATAGTGTTAAAATTTTCTTGAAAGTGTTAACGTCATTTAAAGTTTTGTTGAACAATAAAATTCACAATACTTGAAAATTTTGGAAACAAATTATCTAGAAAGAAGCTTGATGCAAAATTCATAATAAAACATTAGAAAGACAAATGAAACTAAGGCTATACCATATATCTCCATGTTATCGTTATGCAACGTATCTTTATCTATATAGATGTATCTTATTTTTATTAGAAAAAATTATAGTTATTTTCATGTTATACAAGAAAGTTATATTTTAAAAAATTAAACTTACATCATAATTGAAAAAAAAAATTGAATTAGATGTATTCTAATTTTGTTTGTCATACTTTTTATATTAATTTAATACATTTACACTAAAAAGTTAATATTATTGTGTAATAAAAAAGTGAGTTGATCAAGTGGTGAAAAGATTAAAATACCAATAAAGAGATGCCACCATTTATTCAGTAGTTACAACTTAAATATAAATGTCTAATAAATTATATCTATAAAAAAAAAAAAAAAAAAA
>Ga0209700_102892_pt1 | contig 33947 bp, 16 predicted proteins | sample SiratroredBW_FD_187528 | JGI IMG/M metagenome (GOLD analysis project Ga0209700, IMG submission 187528) | Root nodule microbial communities of legume samples collected from California, USA - Siratro red BW (SPAdes) (version 2) | ecosystem: Host-associated > Plants > Roots > Nodule | place: USA...
TGTCAATGGAAATAATTGCTGAAAATATTCTGGCATGATATTAGCATAATATCTGGCCATTTACTACAAATATTCTGACAGAATATCTGCCTGCAAATCCTATGGGATTGTACAACTGAAATTATGTAATTATGTAATCATTTCCTTAATTAGGGAAATTATGTCATTATGTAATTATTTCCTTAATTAGGATAACCCAGCTGTAGGTTAGCACATTTATAGCAATTTAGCTATTGTTTAGGAAACACATCAATCTGTATTTATTCTATATATATCAGAATTCTCTAAGAAAAGAATACACACAATTTTACCAACCAGAATTTGACAGTGAATTTGTACATAATAGCTCTTGGATCCAATTTCCCTCGAAATTGACTATGAACATGGATAAACACAACATACCCAAAGACAACTTTGGAGGCTAAACAGAAATGGAAAGAAATTGAAAGATTTTTCTTTGATGAGAAAAACTCCATGTAAGATGAGTGCAATCACCAATATAAGTGGCAAATCATTTAGCACTAGAAGTATTATAATTTGATTAGAACCCATACATCGAGTGAATTCAATCAAAAGGATCAACACGTAGTATTACTAGGAAAATATATGGCTCGTAGGTGCTTTGCAAATTGACATACATCACACTTAAAGACTCAACGGACTCCATTTGAAAATAATGAAGGAAACATAGGCCTAGGAACCAAATTTGAGAGGACTCAAAAGTGGAGCAAGATTGAAAGATAGGAAGTAGTAATTTCTTTACTGATATTGCCCTTGCTTCCCAAGCTTTTAAGGTAATATAACCCTCCCTATTCCTTAATAGTTTCAATTGTCCTCCTTGTGGCAAGATCCTGAAAAACAAAATGAGAAGGTGTTAGGATCCTTCACAAAGAAGGTAAAAATCCAAATAGAAAAAGTAGGGGCAATCCCTCAAAACTGTATTACTTCTCATAAAAATTTCAGATCCAGGTTTACAAAGGAAAACACTTCCTTTCACACAGGATATTCCCTGTTTACAACAACCAAAGACTTTCCTTACCCCCACACTCAATCATGGGTGAACTAATATAAACTTTCTCAGAGAGTCTCTCCCTTAAGCAACTAACAACATAACTACTTATTTTTAACTGTCCTTCTATGATACACCTTCCACTCATTATTTCCTTTCCTAACAAAAGGAAAGGTTACAAAAAAATTTTAGATAGCGAGTAAGTTTGTGAACAAAAATAAGGTCATTAGTAAGTTTCAGAACAGAAAGAACATCTTCAAATGTTGAGAGATGACAAAAGAGAAGTATTGCCACGTCCAGGCAATAGTAATGTGGTTACAAAGAGAGAAACATAGGATGACGAGTAAGGAGAATAAAGAGTCATGATATGTTGCACTTAAGTCTCCTCCAATGCAGGACTCTGGCAATTGTCTAATATGAAGGTGGCAAACCTCTTTATTTGGTCGTTGGTCATAATGGATGCACTTTAGGCTACCCTAGAAAAAGGAATCGCAACCAAGTTGGTGACGAATAAGATGCGGAAACAAATCCCTTAAGATTGGGAGCTTTGATACCAACTTAAAAAGAGTTTAGATATCTAGGAAAAAGGATCTGAATCTACCAATTCAATTGTAAACCAGTCAATAGGGTTTATAGAGCTATACACCTGTAGAATAATGACTACAATGTCTTTTTCAGTATCCTATAGTATCTTAATGAAATAATTAAAAATATTGATATAATATCTCCTTGTAACTCAATGATATCTTTTCATAACTCGACAGGTGGAAACACATTCCTCTTATATAAGGAAGGTTGAGGGAATGAAAGACATCAGGATGTGGCTAAAGAGGTGGATGCAAAAACAAGACATCATGTTAAAGGGCAAGAATAGAAATAAGCAAAATATTGAAGGGGTGATCAATCCCATTCAACCAAGCATGTCCAAACAACCATGCAATGGAGTGTGTCACAGTGCTGGGATAATACCAAAGTTCATTCTTGGATAGGAAAGGTTCAGTTGTCCAGTTTTGGTACTTTCTCGAGGGGAGAAACAAAAGAGGACCTTGTCTAAGTTACATCAAGAAGTAGAAAAAGAACAGTGCAATTAAATTTTAAGTGAGGTCAAGTTAGAGAGATCATGAAAATCATTGAAGCTACAGAAGTAGCTTGTTCTCTTGGAGGAAGAGCAGGTCAGCCCATCATCCTTGGAACAACCACACAAAAAATCAATTGAGGTTGACATTTTTGTTGGAGGAATGCTGAGCTCATTGTTAAAAGTCTCAAATCAAAATCCACCTAATGTCTCAAGTTGGAAGGGATCGAATTGATCTAGGTTGGAACTCCAATGATGGGCCTTGTACAACACCCACTCAACCGAAGTCAAGGTCAAACCACATTGATTCCAGTGAAGAGAACATTTGACCCAACACATAATGGAAGCAAGGGGAAATCAATGATTGATTACAATGCTATTAGGATGAAGGTGGGGTATTGGGAAAGTATATTTTGGAGAAACAACTACATGAAATATATTTGTTACCAATTGGATTATTTCTATGTTGAGGACAAGGTTGAGTTTAAGGAGAGTTGGTATTATTAGGATATAGGGAGAAAGGGGAGTTAGTTAAGATAATTGGAATATTATCAAGTTAGTTATAGGGATTAGTTTGATGTAAATGGGGAAAGAAGGATGGGAAAGATTTGAGATTTGTTGTTATTGTAAATTGAGCATTGGCTCTCTGTGAAGGCGGAGCCCTGGAGGAGAGTTTCTCTCCTATTCATTGTTCTTCTCACCTTATTCAATAAAAAAACCTTTCTTTTTTCTTTCTTATTTCAATTCATGGTTCCTAGCAAGATCACTTAAGTTGATAAGCTATTAATTCAGCAAGTATATTATTTGCCAAGGTAAATACATACATATGTTGCTTTTGAACAAAAATTGTGTTTGGTCTCTGGTCACTTTTTATTGCATCTAGCATCGAAAGAGGTCCAATGGAATTGACTATACTTATGATTGCTCTTAAAATTATCTTTTGACACCATATAAAATATAAACCACAATAATAGTGTTAGTGTAACTGTAAACTTGGGATTTAGTGCCCCCATGCTACCCACTTAGTTGCTTACACATTAAAGTACTTGCTTTGGTAGGTGACCTCGATCAACATTTTATATTTGGCAACGTGATAATCTTTTTACTGTGCAAAAAGATAGTCAGTAATGTGGTTCCTATTATGCAGATTAATGCTCGTGCTACTTATGGACTTTCATTTGGAGGGTCGAGTCCTCATATATTTTTGCCAGATAGGAGTGAATCTTCTACTACAGAAGCCTCCTTACAAAGGCATGAAAATTCCTATGGACCATTGCCTAACAAAAGGGGATGGAAGTTGTATCTTCTAAAAGCTTATCATCCTCTTTTGCTCCATAGGCATAGGGAGAATCTGCGGAAGACCAAAAAGGATGTCAATCTTGCTACTTCAGTTAAGTCACAGATGCCACTTGTTGAATTTAAAGAAGAGGGGGGGTGGGCGGAGGTGCAGGTGGAGGATGAGAGGAATAAACGCTACATACTAATTTATAGACTCTTGATAGACTTAGTGAAGACTACTTATAAGTGATGCAACTCCTACACACTAATACCCATGGGCACTAAACACATTTAAACATGTGATACATGAAAACTGTATTTCTTAAGAACTTTCTTGGGGGATGCATTTAAACAGATGTATTTTGAAAAACAGAAAACTACTGTTTTCTTCATATTAATTTGCATCCCCTTTTTATTCAATTTATTGGGGGATTGGAGAGTGGTTTCTATTCCTAGGTTGGAAATCATTGATGAAAAGGCTTTCATGTTGATTGTCTGTAATACTGTGCCCTTTTCAATCTAGGGAAGCTTAAAGAACATGGTTTTCTGATTGTTGCTTATATTGATCAATTACTTCCTTTAACCTCTTATTTTCTTCCCATGAGAAAATATCAGGAAAAATTTGGACAAAGGGAATATATCATAAAGAGGAGAAATATAGCTTGGGAATTTAGGAAGTTGCATTAGGGTTCTTCCACTGACTGATTTATATCATATTTTATTTTATTTTTCTGGACATTTGATATGCTGTTTGAAACCTTTGATGTTTTTCTTTTCTATGCTTATCATGCATTTGGTGATCACTCATGATAAAGTACTTCTGGTAGTCAGGATGCCGCCCTGGACAATGCCCTGCCAGTACCAGTTGATTTTTTGATATCTAAGAAAACTCGTGTTATAGTTATAACTGGCCCTAATACTGGTGGTAAAACCATATGTTTGAAGACTGTAGGATTGGCTGCTATGATGGCAAAATCAGGTGTGTTCATTGCCCCCCTGACCCCCTATTTCGGAATGTTTAGCATAATACATGCTCATCAATAAAACTGTTGTATTAATAAAACTAATATAGGATAGTAGAAGGAATGATAAAAGAAGAGAAGAATAGTTCTATTAAATACAAATAAGAGCCTATGCTCTCGTACAAGAGCTAACGGGAATTATGTTCGTGAGAGAAGGAATAATCCTCTGCCAATCCCTATGGATTCTAACTAAAAAGATACATAATAATCATCACACTACTTCGCCTTTTCCCCATAATCATTCCTAACTAACTGCCACATCAGCAATTCTTCAATTCTTTTCATTCTTCTCTCTTTCTCCTAAGCACATAATCCATATCAGCTAATGGCCCATTAAGGAAACATCATCATCTTTTCCAACACTATGTCCCGTGTCAAGCATTCTATCAAAAGCATTGTTGTATTTTGTCAAGTAGAAATTCATTTAATTTAAATTATTGAGAGCCTCTTGGTATTTAACCATTGGTTTCTTGCATGGATTGGTTTTCTTTTTATTGGACATGAATTATCCTCTGACATCTTCCTCAAACCTGGACAAAATAATTTGGAGAGGGGGTGAATTATTTGATTTGTAATCTAATTTCAATTAATTCACTGTCCCCTCAACCATGAAATATACGTCATGCTAACTTACAAACCACTTATTTTTAGAAGGAATAAGTTATCAAGTTACGCATTGGGTGTATTTTAAGAAATTTGTAGTTATAGCTAGCTAACCTATTCCTTCTAAAAGAAAAATAAGTGTATGCTAGCAAACTCCGTACTCATTTTCTAATATACACCCACTTGGTTTTTTAGGAGTATTCTGGATATGAACTCATGACCAGGCGCAACTTACCATTTTACTAGGAAACACATGCTCTCAAAGGCCTTGTTGAGATGTAGTTGAGTCTAATGTTGGAAGCATGGGAATGACTAATATTTATTAGCTTGAGGAGGAGTATTAGAAATCAACCCCTAAATTATAGGAGAATCACTATTTTAGCTCCTAAGAGAGAGAGAAGAGAAATAGAAAATGGTTATCTTTCGATTTCTATCAGACTTAGTTGTCAATGTCTCGTAAAAGGCTACCTATGGAGGGTTCTGAACTTCTGATCAGTGGAAAGTTATGACTAACGTGAAGTTGAGTGAAAAGTCACCTCTAAGAGGAAATGCTCTAATAGGAAGTTGGGTATTATATGGTGTCTAAGTCTCATGCTGAGTAATATAGAATGTTCAATAAAATATTTAAATGGTTGGTTTTCCCTTTTTAATAGCTAGCTTTTGAGGGTGGGTTCCTCAAGTGTTGGTGTTTTTATCAGTATACCATTTGTATTCATGAATAAGCTATGTAGGATTAATTAGTGAAACCATATATTTGAATAAATAAGTTTTGTGCTTGTTCTGTTCAAATATTTGAATTTTATTCTGAATCTGCAATGTTGCAGGTCTCTATGTTCTTGCTTCAGAATCTGCAAAAATTCCTTGGTTTGATTCTGTTTTTGCTGACATTGGTGATGAGCAGTCCTTATCACAATCTTTGTCTACGTTCTCTGGCCACTTAAAGCAGATAAGTGTAAGGAATAATGTTTTAATTGCGTAGAACTTAAATGCTGAAAACCTTACGTTCTGTTATTCAATTTCTGTTATACCACGATGCATGATAACAGAGCGATGATGAAATTGAGTGACATAATTTTCCTTTATTATTTTTAAAATATAAATGAAAATCATATTTCACCTTCTAATTTTTTCTTGCAGCATATTAAATTACAGGCAACGAGCCAATCACTAGTGCTACTTGATGAGGCATGTATTTTCTGAGTTTAACAGTTCGAATTTTTAATGTCATATATGTGCGTGATGGATAGTACTTTGTTTGCAATTATTAGGTGGGTGCAGGAACAAACCCTCTTGAAGGAGCAGCATTAGGAATGTCATTGTTGGAATCTTTTGCTCATGACAGCTGTTTGTTGACTATGGCTACAACTCATCATGGTGAATTGAAAACTCTAAAATACAGGTAGTCATTACAAAGAGATAATAAAGGTTCAACCCTTGTCGCTCTAATTCCTCACAAAACAAATTGTTTGGCAAAAGAACCAAATTAGGGTCAAATGAGACGTCACCAACCCTTGGTCTTCAAGAAGTCCTGACAATTGTAAGTGGCGACAGTGAGTGAGGCATACCTAACAATGATGGTAAACAATGACGATGACAGTTGTTAACAGGCTCTCGATAAAGAATTATTTTATTGATAACCAACATAATAATTACATTCTCACCATTTCTATTTGTAATAATGAAAACCTTTAAAAAAGAAATAAAACTATACTGAAAGTAATAAGAAGGTTCTAAAGATATTTTTTCTTAATTATTGGGGAGATATTAAGAATATTTTTTTATTCTAATAATCTACTATTTACAACAATAATTCATTGATAATTCTAAACTTTTGTACAAATGGATCAGATTTAAATTAGATCCATTGTTCGGATGTGTATGTTTTCTATGCATTGTTTCTTCAACGCATTTAAAATATATGAACCTTTTACTTGTATTCTCATGAAAAGTACAAAACCTTGGCCTCTAGTTTTGCTTTGACGTTTGAGTTTTATTCATGAGCAGTGATGAAGCCTTTGAAAATGCATGTATGGAGTTTGATGAAGTGAATTTGAAACCAACATACAAGATTCTTTGGGGTGTACCAGGTAAGCACTCTTTGACTCGTGAATAATAGAAATGAATACAAATTTGTTTATGCCTTTCACTTGTTTTCTAATACCCTGTTTTTTATGTTTGGATTCATCTCCTTCCTTTGTGTGTATTTGTGTTTGTCCGAAGCATCTAAAAGCTAGAGATAAATCTTCGAATATTACTATCCCAAAAAGATGGTTCCCTATGAAAGGATAAGCCTAAAAGGAAACTCCTTTATAAGGTTTCAATGGCTAGGGATATCATTTTCAAATGGAATTATACATTTACATTTTTCCATTGCAAATTACAGTCCTCTTGACTGAAATAAAATAATTTGTCTGTGCATTGCTTGCCATAAGAAAGTATAATTTGTTTTCTAATGAATTTTTTTTTATTAATATTTTCTTACAAACTGTAGTGATAATTAGTGGGTAATAGTTGTTATCTATAATTTCTTCTCACCCTAACAAAAGTATAGATCATTGAGTCTATAAATCATAACTACCTGGTCGTTTCACAATCTGAAGAAGGAATATGAATGAGGTGAGGGATTCTTTAGCAATGTTATCAAAACCAAACTGGTTACAGTAATCATGAACACACCAGTTCCTAATTGGACTGTAAACAAGTCACTATCAAACTAATGATAATTAAAAGGGCAACCAATTGGATGATGTTATCACTTAGTGGGCTCTAGGGAGGGTAGATACACGTAGTCCTACCCCATCAAGTGAAGAGGTTGTTTCATTTCACTCGAGCCCATGAACTGTAAGTTTGCCCTCAAAGTCAATAATAGTTAAGTATATTCTTTTAATAATGTAATAACATGTATTCATAAGTAGTCAAGTTATGTTAGATCTGAATTGTGAAATAAATGTAAGTAAATTTGATTAGTAAATTTCATCACGATCTTTGAAAGATACTTTTTTTGTGCGAATGTTTCTCCCAAGTTCATGTTTGATATTTTGATGCCACCTCCAGCGAGCTTTTCAACCAACTCCTTTTTCTCAAACCAACCTTCGTTCAGGTTGCTTGCCGTGTTCTCTTACCCATGTGTTGATAGCTCCTTTAGAGTTCATTTGGTGGTTTGATCTACTTTTCTCTCTATTAGGTTTTTCTTCTATCTTTCTAAAAAGAAAAATGTCTCCCAACATCACATCAACCTCCAGAATAGATTATCCCGTCTTTTCTAACAATGTTGTTTGTATTGAGAAGATGGAAAGGTCTAACTAAGTGGGTTTTGGTTAATGGTTAAGTGGGTTGAACTACAAATCCCATCTTACTGTCGCTACTAAATTCATTCTTACAGGAAACTGAGAACAATGGATAAAGATTGATGCTCAACTCTGTAGTGTTATTAAATCCACTATTCACACCTCACTCAAACCAATTTTTCGTCCCCATGAGATGTGTGCATCAGTTTGGAGTGAAGCTTTTCGTATCAATAACCCATAGTGTCTGCACAATGTGTCTCTTAACATTTCTTACTCCACAATGTTTTGAGGGTTCTAACTCTAGTTATCTTGGATGGCTTCATGCTGTCTTACATGATTTTAATGAGCTCCCTCCACCTACAAATGTGGAGAAGGAACTTGAGAATTGCAATTCGTTCTTTATGACTTTGGGCTTGTATATCTTGCTAAAAGAGTATGTTGATACTTGTATTCAAATTTTGATTTTACCAATAAACCCTAATATGACTTCCACATCATCTGCATTCCTTCGTATTTCTCAAAAAATGTAAACACGGAGACGCATACTTTGTCTACAGGGGGAAACACTGTCTTTGCATCACAAAGTAATAATTCTAGAATCTCAAGGAATTCTAAAAATCGTCTAAAATGCCAACATTGCCATTGCATTGGACATACAATTGATAGGTGTTAGAAGCTCCATGGGAAACCCCCTTGTTCACACACTATTACCCAGACATCTACTGCTGAGTGACCTATTGCTCCTACACTACTAGCTGACATATCTCCAACAACATTTGAAGACTTTATTAGATAGTGTGACACGCCAATCCATTAGTTACATTGTTTATGTGGCACACACCGATAATTCATCTGCTTATTTCTCTCAATCTCCTTCCCTGAGTAATTGGGTTATTGACTTAATGCAATTGATCACATCTGGTAATAGTTTTTTTTTCTCCTTTATTGCTGTAATTTGCCTTTTATAACTGCAGTAAACGGTTCACACACACAGCTTGTAGCATTTGTACTGCCCAACCTCTCTCATCCCTTACTGTTGACTCTACTCTTTATGTCCCTAATTGGCTTTTAATTCATCGTATGTTACCCGATTGACCCAATCCCATGAGATTATCCTCCCTTTTACTAAAAATAAGGTTACCTTATAAGATTGGCTATCAAGTGGAATGATTGGCATCAAATGAATCATGTGAACTTTATTATTTCTCTCTATCACCATCAATATGTGCATCAATAGTCTCTCTAATAATGATTCATGTACACTTATGACATCTCATGTTGACAAATTTGCACAAGATGGTGCCAAGTTTAAAACATTTGTGTACTTTTAATTGTGAGTCATGTTAATTAGAAAAACATATAGGTCAATCCCTTCTTGACATTTTTAATAAACAAGTTGTCTTGTTCATTCTGATATTTGAAGTCCTTGTACTATTACCTATTTTGGTTTTAAATATTTTTATTACCTTTATTGATGACTATTCTACATGTGCTTGGATTTGGTTAACAAAGAAATGTTTTCTATACTTAAAAGCCTTTTTAATAAAACCAAAATTCAATTTGATGTAAGCCTACGTGTTTTGCATATAAATGGAGGAATATGCATTGTCTACATCAAAATATGGTATGTCGATTGGATGAAATACCAAACGTGCTTTTTCACACTTGGGTGTCAATGCTTGTATACTTTTAGAACAACACCTACTGATCACTATAAAGCTCGGCTAGTTACCAAGGGATAAACGCAAACCTATGGCCAAGATAATTTGAAAACTTTCTCTCCTATTTCCAAAATGATATATATTCAAGTTTTTCCATTGCAGCTATACACCACTTGACTCTGTTTCAGCTTAACATAAAAAATGCATTTCTACATGGTGACCTTGATGAAGAAGTCTACATGGATCAACCTCCTATATTTGTTGCTCAATGGAGTCATCTAGTATGGTATGTCACCTACATAGGTTCCTATATGGCCTCAAGTAATCACCCCGTGCATGGATTGGATGTTTTGGACTCTCATGCTGCAGTTTGGAATGATATGAAGTGATGTTAATCATTCTCTTTTCTTTTTTTTATTGTCATTCTTCCCAATGATATATCTATCTCATTGTATATTTAGACGACATTGTTATCACAATGATAAGGAGGATATTGTACCACTTATAGAATATCTTGGTCAAGCATTTTAGACAAAAGGTCTTAGACATGTGGGATATTTCTTGGCATAGAAGTGGCACAATCCAAGGATGGTTTGGTCATATTTTAAAGAAAAATATGCTCTTGGCATTCTAGAAGAGACGGGAAAGATAATGTTAAGCATGTGGACACACCGATCCAAATGTCAAACTTGTAATTGACTAAAGAGAACCTTATTTTAGTTCTAGGAAATGCAGAAGATTAGTTGGTAAGATAAATTACCTCATTGTGTCCCATCCTGACACTGCCTTTATAATGAGCGTAGTAAGAAATTTAAACTCTCCTAACTAAGACCGTTGTGATGTAGTCATATTAAAAAGGCTCGTGGAAAAGGCCTCATTTATAAAGATTAGGAAAATATTCAAATTGTTGGGTATTTTGATACTGATTGAGCAAGGTCACGAAGCGATAGACGCTCCACTTCAAGGTATTATATTCTTGTTGGAGGTAATTTAATATCGTGTAAAAGTAAGAAATAAAATGTGGTAGCAAGGTCAAGTGCAGAAGTAAAGTACAAGACAATGGCATTAGTCACTTGTGAGGTCATATGGCTAAAACAATTGCACAAAGAGCTTAAATTTGAAGAAAGCTCCCAAATGTATCTTGTACGTGACAACTAGGCAACATTACACATACTCTCTAATCCTGTTTTTCATGAGAGGATAAAACATATTGAGGAGGATTGTCATTTCATATGAGAAACACTAGAGTCTAGAGACATCAACACTATATTCCTCAACTCTAATGAACAATTGACCAACATATTCTCCAATGTTGGATCAAGGACTTATCATTGGGTCAAAAACTATAGTCAATGAACGACTCTGTCTACTTAAGAGCGTAGTAGCTCAAGCGTTACGATTCGATCGTGACTTGGCACACCTGACCTCTACCATGGGACAATTGATGCAACCCGCAACGATCTATCCCTCAGCAATTGTTTCACTAAGAATCAAACTCTTCAAATGTGACTCGACCCACCTGGCCTACACCACAGGTCAATTATGCAACATGCAACAATTTCCCCCTGAACAATTGCCCCACTAGGAATCGAATTCCTAACCTTGGCTCTAATACCAATTGTTGGATCGAGGGTTTACCACTAGACCAAAAGTTATAGTCATTAATCAAGGCGCAACTCTTTCTACTTAAAAGCATAGTAGCCTTAGCACAATGATTCGATTATGACTTAACACAGCTAGCCTTTGTCACGGGACACTTGATGTCACCCACAACAAGTAACTCTCAAAAAGGACTATTGATCAATTATATTTGCAGCAAGCTAGGTACATATGACCTATATGCTCCAATTTGAATGGAAGTGTTATAGTTATGAAAATAAAAAGTCGGTCCTGAATAATCAGGAATACTTAGATTATTATGTGTTATAAGCAATGTTTTTATTTATCCCTTATTTGTTATTAAAGGATATCAAATCTTCTTTATTTATTGTATTGATTCTTTTTTTCAATATCAACAAAGCACTTGTTCCATTCCAAAAATATACAGATTCAACTTAATGTTTCTCTCCTTCCTAGAGTTTAACAACATGCAATAAGCATTGCATCACCCCAAAACTAACGTAGAACATGAGAGTTGCTTTTGGGTTCAACAACCTTACTTTGTTGGGGGGTTATAAGGACATGATGCTTAATGCAACACACCATGAATTGCTATAAAGGTCTTAGTAGAGGGATACTCATGTACTTTATCACTTTGTAAAGTGTGAATAGGGACACCTAATTAATAGTTAATTTTATTAAAAAAGGATTGATAAGTAGAAAATAATTCTAAACAATCTTTCATTAAATATAACCAGATACAATGGGAAAAATCATCTATAGAAGTAACAATATCTTGACCCTAACGTAGAATCAATCTAATTAATCCTAATATCCACCTTTACTGTATTTACAAGATTCTAACAGGATGAAATAAAGTGGTCATCAATTAAAATAAGTGGTTCTTACAGTTCAGAATGACTTACATCTGTTTCAGACATTCAACTGATGGTTTCTAAACTAAAGTTTTGATTGCTTGTCAATCAAATGATGACCACTTTGTAATATTCAGGATTGTTTGCTCGTACTACTGCAGTTCAATGATCAGTTTGCTAATGATTTGAAAGGCTGGACCAAACCAGCTGATGGACCAGTTTCTGTTTAACCATTTCTTTAGCTATGTTTGCAGTATATTACGGAAGAAGTAATGTATTAAATTTTATGTTCTAAATTGCATATTTCATGGACCCTGTATAACTCCAAAAGAGATTTCCATTGTAGGACGCTCAAATGCAATAAATATCGCTGAGAGGTTGGGACTACCATCTGTTGTTGTAGAAACTGCTCGTAAGTTATATGGTTCTGCTAGTGCAGAGATAGATGAGGTATGTGTACTTTGAAATATATCTTAATTATATTTATTATTTGTTAATGGTTGTGTATGATATTCCAAGAACATGATGCTTATTTATATTATTGTTTTAAATTTAAAGTAATCAATAGACCATTTTTTTTGCCTTAAACTTGATACTAAAATGGTATTTTTTGAAATAAATAAATTGACATGTATTACATTTGTGGTAGTATACATACGGGGCTCACTGCCTCCGTATATTTACCACATTATCAAATCTAATTCTTTTAATGTACTACAAATATTTTCGTTGTTTCAACATAGTTTATTTTTCATGTAGGTTATAACTGATATGGAAAGGTTAAAACAAAATTACAGAGAGCTGACGGATGAAGCGCGTAATTATCTGATGTGAGACTCTTTGCTTGAAAAGAAAATTAAACTCATTGCATGCTTTATCCCCGTATTTGCATTTCATGCACAATTTAAAGAGAGGTCATTGCCTGATTATAACATAGACACTTATTCTTATCTAACAATGGATTAAGCTCATTCACTTGTTAATGCATTCAAGGAAAAATGGATGATGTAATCATATTCGCATCTTGCTTTTAGTTCTCAATGGTTAGTATTTTTTTTTTTTCGTTAGTTATCAGAATTCTCAATAATTGTAACATAATAATTGGAGAGAATTTGTTAGACTGACCACCTGTAATTTTGTTATCATGTGTTCTCTTCTGTGTGAGGGATGGAAACCTTGATTAACGATGGAGGATTCATTTATCAGGGCGTTGAACCAATCATATATTTAGTAACAAAGTAATTGTTAGTAATTAGTAATAAATGCAAGAATCTGTGCTACATATTAGTATTGCTCATAGATAATCCATTCAATGAAATTTGTTTATTATGGAAATATAATCCTAGTAAACTTATTCAGATTCTTTAGTACGGTCTAATCAGATTGCAAGAATTAGGAAGATGAGCGAAAGGAATGTTCATATATCATCCTCCCATTACTTGTTTTATTATGACTAGTTGTGCACAGACTATTTAAAATTGACCTAATTTTCTTTACTGTTTCATGCCACAGTGTACTGCAGTTCTCCTTTGTCTTGGCTTGTAATAATTAATTCTTCAAGATAATTATTAGCAACATCGACCATACCTTGCTCCAGATAATTATTAACAAGATCCATCTTACCTTGGACTTGGAGCATCTATAAATTTTTAATTGGCTTCTTTTGTTTGTAATTATAGGCATTCCAAAGGACTTTACAACAGTCTATTGAACACCAGAAGGAAGCTTATGAAACATAGTACTGATATACGATTTAAGAAGATGAGAGATGTATCCGAGGCTGCAGCAATGGCGAGATCCATCCTTCACAAGAAAGTGAGGGAATTGGATATATCAGCTAAGCAACCTTCACAGAACATTAAAACTATTAGCAGCTCTCATTTATCAGCAACCAACAAAAGCCAAACTGCAGAAAATAACAAAAAACCTACTGTTGCTGATAGAAGTACATCTGCTGTAAAAGTTTTTAGTCAATCATCATCAGATTCAGGTATGTGGAAAGATAATGAAACATGAGGGATATACAAGGAAACCAAACTGCAATAAGATAATATGTTTAATTTCTTGCATCTGAATTAAGTGTACTGCTCTAGTTTATTTTTACCTAGTGATAGCACACGCTAAAGTTATGCTGTCTAGTCTTATACTCCGGATTAACATCATAAGAATATTGATGCAAATGTCATTCACCTTATTGATGTTGCAGATAAGTCTAAGCCTCCCAAGGTTGGTGATATTGTTCATATCTCTTCCCTTGGGAAAAAAGTGACGGTTTTAGAAGTGGATTCATCCAAAGGAGAAATTGTAGTTCAAGTTGGAATCATGAAGTTGAAGCTGAAACTAACTGAAGTTCAAAGATCATAGAAGTAGGAGGGAAACCATGGCCATGGTCATAAATGAGTAAGTGTTTTCTTTGTGCTTAGGATCATATGGTGTGCCTTTTTTCTAACTGCACAGTATAATAATAACCCTGCACCACACGAAGGTCCATATATTAATAGAAATTATGAAGCATCAAGTTTCGAGAATTAAAAGTTGATTTTTTTATAATTTTTTATTTTAGAAGTCAGTGCATTTTATTGTGCAACTATGTATAGATGGGCCTTACTCCATCCCTTGATTAGAGGTGGGTAAGGAGACCAATCTTCCCGTTTAAGAGCTGGTCTGCCCAACCCATGTTTTAAATGAACCAGATAAGTCTGATCTGTGAAATAAATGGTCTTTATTTTTTCTATATTGGATCCACAAAAGCCCATTGATAAACAGACTAGTCCACAGACCCAGTAAAAATCCAAAAAACTGAAAAATAGATCAATTTAAAAGAAATTTATTTATTTTTTCTTTCCTTTGTTAAGATAAAATCTATCAAACTAATATCCACCAAATTACCAAACTAATATCTACTATATTAAAATCTATCAAATGAAACTAAAATCTACCAAATTGAACAAAATTCCCTTTTTTTAATTGGTTACTTGTGTAATAATTTCATCTAAAATGCTGCAATATCAAGTCCACAGGTTTAAAAGACCGAGCCTGTAAACTGATTATAATTCTGCTGATTTAATTCGTTATCTATAAGGTTCTCAGACTTAAGTATCGGTTCACAAATTGGATCTATACAGCCACCCTTTTCTGTGATCAACCAACAATCCCAAATGCTTTTGTTATTAACCGAAGAGACATGAATGGTTTTCTATTGCATCTCTGATATGGTTCCTCACATGAGAACCCTGTGTGCAAGTGCACCTATCTTGTACTAAATTTTAACTTTTATCTTATTAGAAGAATATACATGTAATGACAGAACACTGGACTATTTGGTCATAGGCTTCGACATGTCATGAACCAACTATCCTCAAAAGATTAATCTGATAGGTGAAGACACCCAAACGGCTTTATTATTTTTATATTTCATCTCTAACACCCATTACCCTCTTGAAATCCAAAATATATGTTTAACTTATTTGTATGCCCTTGAAAAGGAAGAATCTGCATTGAAACAGCTACAACATGATGTGAAGTGAGTTGAAACAAAGGTGGGGGGTACTTTCAATATCAGAAACTTCAGTTCCTAGATTTAGCCAGATGTGTCAATAAATACAGTTTTGCAATGTCATCAGCATTACAAATAGTTGGCGTGCTAATAATGCAAGGTACATTTTTCTTGGTGATGCATACAAAATTCTGTAGACTGATATGTAATTTAAGCAACTTTAAACTGTTAGCAAATTCAAATCAAGAAGCATTACCCTGTTATGGTTTTGTCTCCTTGTCAGAATGTGCAAAAAAGAAGAAAACAAGCAATTCAGTTAAAGAAAGTTGTGGACATCTCATGGTGCTTGCTTAGTGGAAAGAACAGTGACAGGTATTCATAGAAAACAAAAAGGTTTTAGGTATTCTACCCTTTGCTTCTTTTCACTTTATATAGAAAAGAGCCGTCCTATGAGAATTTGTTGGGTGCCCTTTATTTTTGGTGCTGCTGATTGTATTATCTATAGAAATGAACCCATTTGTTTGTATTGTCTATTTTAGGCCTTTTTGACACTGATGGAGGTGGAATGTCTCTGCTCTCTCTTGAAGAAGATACTAACGGATTCCAATTATGCGCGTGGATTCCTTTAACTAAAAAAACACCTTCCACGCCCCCCCTACAAAATCAACTAATGAAAAGGGAGCATGGTTTGACTGTAGAAACTTTTAATTTGTTATATTGGCGATAACCAAGTTAGAATATAGGATCCTATACAAACTATCTTGATTCCCCAACCACTAGCCCCACCCTTATGGTTTTGAAAGATTGAGTGGGTAAAAACACACTAGTTTTCTTCTTTCCAACACAATTTTGTGTAGGTGTTTGGTTCTGCATCAAAATTTATGAAATGCATGTTTTTTCATAAGCAACCTAGTGAAGTTTCTATGTTTTTTTAAGAAATAGACTTGGTTTTACCTTCTCAAATGCATTTTCAAACACACATGTAATTATTGCAGTTTATTTGCCCCATATACTGATGTAGTTATAATTTTCTTTTTGTGGTACTGTCAGGAATAAACAGATTAATTTTGTTGCTATTGCAAGTTGTAACTAGGCATGGGATACAGTACACTTACTGGATCCCAGGTTTAAAAATATTTTGTTAAGAAAATGGCCAAGTTGGAGAACAATTACCTACTGAACTTCATAAAATAAAGTTGATCGAATTAAAAAATGCAAAACATGTTGAATACAAAACTTCCACCAAGTTGGTGGAACTTCATTCATCAAGCACTAATGGGTAGTTGAAAAGGAATACAATAAGTAAGGAGAGTTTGACACACTAGGTTTGTGTTCATGCAACTGCTAATGGCATGTGTTGCTTAATATTAATTAAGATTTTTTGGTTAGAAGCTTCCAATTTTACTGTTATGTTTCATTTGGGTAAGATTGTAGTCAAGTTTTTTGTTTCCACAAAGCTCAAGACTCTTTTGATTGAGTTGTGTTTTAGTTTGTAACAGAGTCAACCAAGACAATACTTTTTCCACAAGCCAATTAGTTAGTGGAATCAACATTATGTTTTGAATTTGCATTGTGTTTTGACTTGGCTTCCTTAAAAAATATTGCACATGACGAGGTATTCCAGCTTTACATCACACGCCACTAATGGAATTTACTTTTGTTCTAGTCCTTGTACTTTGTGGCATTGTTTATTTGTTCTGCATCATGCACCACTAATGTTTACTTGCACAGATTCAATTAAGTTTTCAAGCTGTTACCAAGAGACCATGAATTTGAGTAATTTACTTGAGGCAATAGACATTAGTTTTAATTCTCAAACTGAAACATTTGTTGATTATTCTAAATTATACAACATCTCCTGCAGCAGTAACAAGCAGCAACTCCCCAACAATAGGTAGTGGCATATCATATACATTCATTAAAATAAGTAAATGCTTTAGTGTCTTACTTTTCTCTCCTTTTTATTCTTATATGTTCCTTGAATTACTGGTATGAAAAACTAGAGTGGTACAAATTGGACTATGAATTTTGCCTAAGTTTAGCATTCTAGATGGATTCTGATAAACCATGAACAATGAACTAAAAAACAGAGGTCAAATATTACCTTTATAATTTAAAATCTTAAAATAATAAATTTGTAGCTCTTTTTATTTACGAATTGTTTATCTCACTCATTTATACTCACTTGAATTTCTAACATGAATATACTTTACGTGTGAAAAAGCTAACAACAATGATCACAGGAAGAAATTAAGTTACATAATTGTTCAAGTACGAAGAATACAAAATGGATTATTGTTCGTTAGGGCATTATAGGAATGTCTTTAAAGTGAATTTCTTTTATTATTGCAAAGGTGTTTTTCAATTTAAGTATAATTAATAAAAATTAATAAAAGATAATAGTAGATATTTTTATTATTGATTTCAATATTATATTTCATTAAATAAAAATATAGTGAAGAATTAAAATTTTCAAATTAAGAACGAAATAAAGGAAATTAATTATAATACTCAAATGAATATATATATATATGGTATTTTCTATGCAGACTTTTTAAAATAATAAAGAAATATAAGTAAAAGTGAAAGTAAAAAAAAAAAAAAAAAAAATCCTCTACCTCAAAGGAAAGTAGTGTGATTTGTGCATTTTTTTTTTACAGAGGAAAGAAAAAGAAACAAAATCTCTTCTTCTCTGGTACCAATTACACATTGCAATAAAACACTTATCTCTTAAGCTTTATTTAATTAACAATCTACGAGTTCTCAAATGGAGTTTACATGCAATCCGAGTCAACTTGAGTTGAACTTGAATATCATCAAATATTTTGGAGAAGCTGCATTCTTACACATATCTTACTACCCTACAACACAATCAACCAAAGCTTAATTAACCATGTACCTGCCTACAACCCCAATCAGATTAACCCTCTCTAACATCTAATTATCCCTTCCAATTTCAACATCCACATGCTGTTGATTCATATCAAAAACTTCATCACTGTCGGTGTCAGCAACCCCAGTACATCCATAATCAAATGTAACATCCAAGAAGTAGAGCATGAAAACAAGAGCAAAGGAAGTGAAGAACACTGGAATTGGTCCAAAGAGCCACATGAAGAGAGGAAATGAGAGGTAGAAGGCACGCAAGCCAAGGGACCAGAAGTAGCTGCCTCGGTTCACAGTGGTGGCAACATACTCAGCTGTGAGCATTTGTTGCCTAAGGTTTGGGGACAGTTTCTTGAAGGGCACGTTGATAAGGATACTTGCATGGCTATAGTACCTTATGGACTGCACATTCAGCAAAAATGCCAACAAAAAGCACACCAATATGGAGAAGAACTTTATGGACAGACCAAGCTCACTCCCGTCCCCAAAAACCTCAAACACCACGGTTTTCCCCCCATGGCCACTGCTCATCAACACAGCAATGAGGGAACTCAGCATTATAGCTGTGGAAGCCAAAAGGGTCGATGCCATTATGTTGTTCCTCAGTGATTGCACTGCTAGAACCCCATTCTTTGACACATCCTTCACATAGTATCATCCAAAATCAATATCAGTACACATAAACATGCAATTTAATGTATAACAATGTTTTGAGGGAAAATTTTGGATTTTTACAATCATTAACAAAAGACGTTCGGAAATTCACATGCAAGCTATATTGGTTTGAACCCAGAAACACAATGGTTGAAATTGACCAAAACCCAACAATAAAAATCGAAACTTTTGAACACCCATTGTGAAGAGAACATCTGCACATACCTCCATCATGGCCTGGACCCAGAAACGGCGATTGATTGCATTGATACCAATGACTGTCTTGGTGGGGTGTTTCATGATTCGGTAGAATAGCCAGACATGATACACCACCATCAAAAGGAGGCCACTGGGGACTAGTACGAAATCCAGAACTTTCTTTTCCATTGAATGGCAATGTGAAATTGCACAGTAGAGATAGAACTATGTGTGCACAACACGAAATAGATTTGGAGATTCAATCTGATCTCCTTTCTCTCTCAGCTTTTGTGGCCAAGAGGAAAAAGTGGTGATGGAAGATTGAAGGAAAGTGCCACACGGGTGTTCCGTGGATGCATGAGAAGATAGTCACCAAAAGTGGTATATATATACAACAATCTCAACGTGGGGGGTTTACATGTCATGCACACATGGCATTGAATCGTGGTTGGCTAATTCTTAAATTGATAAATGAATATATATATATATATATATATATATATATTAAGTATTTTAGTCTTAGTCTAAGTTTTATATTAAATAGAAATAAAAAACTGAGTAATATATATAAAAGAAAAAATTCATAAATCTAATTTAAAGTTTTAAATTGAAAGTTAGGGTGATATTTTTTTTGTAAGTTCCATATTAAATAGACAAAAAAAACTGAGTAATATTAAATAGAATTAAAAAAACTGAGTAATATATATAAAAAAGAAAATTTATAAATCTAATTGAAAATTTTTTCAGTGTTTTTTTCTCGAATTTTCACGATAAATATATATATATGTATAATTATATATTCAATATTGTTGGTAGCTTTGATTTTTGTTTGAATTGTTTTGCATTTGTTCATCCTCTTTCTCTTTTTAAGGTAACGTGAAACCTTGGTGTCTGCTGCATAGGAATGGAAGTTTGAGAGAGGAAATAAGTGGGGCCCACCACACACCTGTGATTGTGGATTCAAATGAATGCAATGAGCCACCGCCAACCCACTAACTTTGCCCAGAAGATTACATCTAGAGAATAATACTTTTATTAATCACTATTTAATGTGTAAAAAAATATGTGTAAGAACATTTATGGTACTTATTGCTTTAGGTGTAATAATTAATGAAAGTAAAAGTCAAATTATACTTTGATAACAAAAAATATGTGTAAGAACATTTATGGTATTTATTGCTTTAGGTGTAATTAATTAATGAAAGTAAAAGTCAAATTATACTTTGATAATTTGATAACGGTAACTTTTAAGCTAATAGTAAATATAAAAGAAATTAACACGTCAGATGGAATAAGAAGATAAGAACAATATGGATAAAATCGTAAAATTATGTGATGGTGGTGTTTATTTTCTGCGCTAACTATTTACTTTTTTATGTGGATGATTCAGTTTAAATTTAATTTTAATTAAAAATTAATGTAATTAAATTTTTATCTGATTATATATGTTATTTGTTTTAATATTATTTAATTAAAATTAATGTAATTAAAATTTAAAATAAAATTCAAATTCAAATTAAAAGTTTTAGCTGTTGTACAATTTCAATTATAATTAAAAATAAAATCAAAATCAAAATTAAGACATTTCTAATGTGAATTTCTTTTATTTTTTTATAATATCTTTTAAACAATTTTTTATTTTTTTACTTATTTTTTTTACTGATAAAAAAGTATGATATATATATATTAAAAAGTAAGTAAAATACAATTTATAATTTTATAAACTCGTTATAATTTTATTCATTATTTCGATTTTAACTATTTTTAAAAATATAAAAGTTATATATCTTTTAATTTCTAATAAAAAAATTATTATTAGAATATTATTTTAGGTACCTCAATTTTATTTCTTTTTCCAATGTTACTCTTTAATTGTTTTTGACTTTAAAGGAAGATTAAATAATTATTTGAGTGATTTAGAGGAAGATTAAAGTATTAATGCTTTCTTTCTCCACCAAAGAGCTTTTAATAAAGTATATGAAGTGTGTTTTTTTTTTCTGATTTCAATGAAAAACAAGTTTCTATAAATAAAGATATAATTGGTAAAACAATAATTAATTTGAATTTTACAAACTATAAATATTTTTTTTAAAATACTACACTTAAAAATGAAATGGAGTAATACCTCTACCCTTGAATATTTAATATTTTAGTTTTTCAATTTTATTTTTGAATTCTAGATGTTTTTGTTAGAAAAATTCAAAAAAGAAACTTTGATAAGACAAACAAAAATGAGAAATAAGTTAAATCTTAAATTTTATATTCTAAATTCTAAACCTCAATTTTATTTCCTTTTCCAATGTTATTCTTTAATTGATTTTGACTTTAGTGATTTAGAGGTTTTCTCACTAAATAATATTTAATTACATTTCTTTCAATTTTTTTATTTTAATTTGCTTTTATGGGTTATTACATTTTCTTTCTCAACATAACTACTTTACTCTTAGTATTAATTAAACTTAAGATATAATCAGACAAAAATTTATGTTATCTTAAAATTTTAAAAAAAGCACGTAAAAAATAATACTTTTTTTTGTTAAGAAACGGAAAATTAAAAAGTAAGAAAAATAATGTGTTATTGTGTTAAATATTTAGAGAAAAAAATATATTATATTGTTAATTAATACAGCTCTTTTGATTAAATACTTCCTCTCTTCTTTTCTTTTTATGTGACTTTTATCGTTTAAATAACAAATCAATATTTTTATAATTTTTAACAATTTTTTTTCTAATAGTATCTTTATGGTTTTCACATCTTTTTTACATTGAAATCATTACTCAGAATAACATATTTTCTTTCTTTTTCTTTACATTAAAGTGTCTCTTTCCATAAAATAATTTATGGATTATTACATTTTCTTTCTCAACATAACTACTTTTACTCTCGGTATTAATTAAACTTAAGATAGAATCAGACAAAATTTTGTTATCTTAAAATTTTAAAAATAGCATGTAAAAAATAACACTTTTTTTTAGGAAAAGGAAAATTAAAAAGTAAGAAAAAGAATGTGTTATTGTGTTAAATATTTAGAGAAAAAATATATTGTATTGTTAATTAATACAGCTCTTTTGATTAAATACTTTCTCTCTTCTTTTTATGTGACTTTTAACGTTTAAATAAACAAATCAATACTTTTATAATTTTTAACACATTTTTTTCTAATAGTATTTTTATCGTTTTCACATTATTTTTACATTGAAAATATTACTCAGAATAATATATTTTCTTTCTTTTTCTTTACATTAAAGTGTCAATTATTTCTGTTTCCATAAAATAATTTATGGGTTATTACATTTTCTTTCTCAACATAACTATTTTTACTCTCGATATTAATTAAACTTAAGATATAATTAGACAAAAATTTATGTTATCTTAAAATTTTAAAAAATAGCATGTAAAAAATAACACTTTTGTTGTTAGGAAAAGGAAAATTAAAAAGTAAGAAAAAGAATGTGTTATTGTGTTAAATATTTAGAGAAAAAATATATTATATTATTAATTAATATAACCCTTTTGATTAAATACTTCCTCTCTTCTCTTTTATGTGACTTTTAACGTGTAAATAAACAAATCAATACTTTTATAATTTTTAACAAATTTTTTTCTAATAGTATCTTTATCGTTTTCAAAATTTTTTAACAATGAAAATATTACTCTGAATAATATATTTTTTTTCTTTTTCTTTACGTTAAAGTGTCAATTATTTCTCTTTTCATAAAATAATTTATAGGTTATTATATTTTCTTTCTCAACATAACTGTTTTTACTCTCGGTATTAATTAAACTTAAGATATAATCAGACAAAAATTTATGTTATCTTGAAATTTTAAAAATAGCATGTAAAAAATAACACTTTTTTTTGTTAGGAAAAGGAAAATTAAAAAGTAAGAAAAAGAATGTATTATTATGTTAAATATTTAGAGAAAAAATATATTATATTATTAATTAATACAGCTCTTTTGATTAAATACTCCCTCTCTTCTTTTTATATGACTTTTAATGTTTAAATAAACAAATCAATACTTTTATAATTTTTAACACATTTTTTTCTAATAGTATCTTTATCGTTTTCACATTTTTTTACATTGAAAATATTACTCAGAATAATATATTTTCTTTCTTTTTCTTTACATTAAAGTTTCAATTATTTCTCTTTCCATAAAATAATTTATGGGTTATTACATTTTCTTTCTCAACATAACTACTTTTTCTTTCTCAACATAACTACTTTTACTCTCGATATTAATTAAACTTAAGATATAATTAGACAAAAATTTATGTTATCTTGAAATTTTAAAAATAGCATGTAAAAAATAACACTTTTTTTTTTGTTAGGAAAAGGAAAATTAAAAAGTAAGAAAAAGAATGTGTTATTGTGTTAAATATTTAGAGAAAAAATTATATATTATATTGTTAATTAATACAACTTTTTTGATTAAATACTTCCTCACTCTTTTTATGTGACTTTTAACGTTTAAATAATTAAATCAATACTTTTATAATTTTTAACAAATTTTTTTCTAATGGTATCTTTATCTTTCACATTTTTTTTACATTGAAAACATTATTCAAAATAATATATTTTCTTTCTTTTTCTTTATATTAAAGTGTCAATTATTTCTCTTTCCATAAAATAATTTATTTTCTCTATTATTTTTAATAAAGTAGTAATGCTTTCTTTCTCCACCAAAGAGCTTTTAATAAAGTATATGAAGTGTTTTTTTTTCTGATTTCAATGAAAACAAGTTTCTATGAATAAAGATATAATTGCTAAAACAATAATTAATTTGAATTTTACAAACTATAAATATTTTTTTTTAAAATACTACACTTAAAAAAGGAAGGGAGTAATACCTCTATCCTTAAATATTTAATGTTTTAGCTTTTCAATTTTATTTTCGAAAATTTTAAATATTTTTGTTGAAAAATTCAAAGGAGAAACTTTGAGGAGACAAATAAGAATAAAAAATGAATCAAGTCACATAAGGGAATAATATTACCTTCAATCCAAAACTTTAATACATTAGGTTTATGAATCTTCTTTCTTATATATATTGTTTAACTTTCATATTAATACTATGTAAGACTTAGACTCACACTTAAATACCTAACAGTTTTATATTTTTTGTTAACTTCTTTTTTCATATATATCTCTAATTAAATGCAATATCTGTCCTTTTTATCTGTAACATGAGCTAATAATTAAAGTTGATATATTAGAGAAGACCACTTTAAATTAAATATATAATTTTTTAGTTATATTAATTTTTTTTAAAATACAATAATATTTAAGAATGGTGTGAGTAATTTTTTCTATCAAATATTCCTTCCATGGTCAGAGACTAATCCCATCTATATAGTGTAAACATACCACATATTTTCACACGGGAAATGTATGTATTTTGTGAAAAAATGTACTTCCCAGAGTTCAAGAAAAAAATTGTATTTACTTATTTAGAACGAAGTATTCCCTTTTACTTCATCTTATTTATAGTATATATTTATACTTCATACTTATCTTATTCTATTTGATAACATTGTTAATTCTCTAAAAGTTATGTATTATTTTATAAAATTGGTATCATCTCTAAAAGAACTATGATATATGTATAGACTAATTAATGGATTGAGCTTGAAGTTACTTTTGGAATTTGGATTTTGACTTTTGCATTTCTTCATTAAAGGGCAAGATTTGCTTAATCCAAATCTATAAATTATTACATATGTTCCCATGAATCATATTATGTTAATGCATTTTTAATTGAATGGTGGAGCTATTTAATTTGGTTACGTCTATTTTCTTTTTGTTAATGCTTATCTAAGTGTGCTTTTATATGTCAAACATTTCACATTCCATACTCATGTAATTTTAGTTACATTTTTTTAAATTTTTTATTTTTAATTATTTATTATTTTAAAAAATTAAGAAAGTATTAATTAGTTTTTAGAGATGTCCTCAAAAAGTAAATGCTCGATAGTTTATCATTTATGGAAAGATACTTCATTCAAATAAAATTACCTTATCATACAAAAATGGTATAAAAAATATATTGTTTTTCATCATTGCCTTCGTGAACAAATAAAACGACAAAATTTTTTATAAACGAAGAAGCAGAAAGATACATAAGTTTAGCTGCAAGAAAGGCAAAGTACAGAATTTTGTTTGAAGTAGTGATTTTATATTCTTAATAAAAATATATTTGATGTGAACATTATTGAAAGATTAATCTTAGGTGTATTTAAAAATACGTTTTAATCTACTTTTTTATATTTTTCGAATACATTTTAATTTTAAATTAAATAAATGAGTAAAAACAAATGAAGAGATATAATTTTTCTAGAAATAAAACATATTAAGAAATATTTTTTATAATCTTCTGAAAAATTTAGGATATACATTCTACTTTCATATTTTTGGAAATGCAAAAGATATTGTAAAACAAACGCCTCCATATAAATTTATAATTTTTTTTGTACTTTTTTAATTTTTATGTATGATTCTGAATTTCTTTATTTGAACTAATTAAGTTATTTTTTAATAACATTTTGGATGAATATGTTAAATTTAAGATTCAATTCGATAAAAAAATTAGGGTAAATAGAAAAATAATTGTTTAATTAAAATTTTAGACCTTTTTGACTGTGTAGATTAAAATTGGGAAAAAGTAAGAATAAAATTGTATATCATAAATTAAAGAAAAATAAAATTATAATCTAACTTAATTTTGTTTTAAATGTAGATTTTTATTAGTTTGGAAGTATGTTCTAATTTTTATAACGAAGATTAATATTATATATTCAATTAATTAATTCATCCATATATACACTTCGTATAATTAATTAAAATAAGTTTTTTCTTTATTTCATGTTTTCAATCTTTGGTCAAAAGATGGATTATAGTTTGGCATAGTTGTTTTCAAAGTCTTATATTTGCATAGACAAGATGACAAAGAAATCTAATGGAGAAGAACTAAGACACCTAGAAGAAATGTTAATTAAAATAAATGATAATCCTGAAAATAATAATTGTTATTATTCATTCATTTATTAAATAATAGTGAGGTGAAATTATAGTCACCAAAACACCAACAATTAAAACAAGACGAGTTCTTTCTCACCCTAATACTCACCCTGATACGTTCTTCCTGCACCCTAATAAAAAATTTTAATACTAAAATTGCCCTTATATAAGAATAAGATGACACCCCATCCGGTTGTCATTTGAAAAAAAATTGACAACTGGATGAAACCCATCCGGTTCTCATAGTCCAAATCGAAAACGGATTAATTTTTTGATTTGGACTATGAGAACCGGATGAGTTTCATCCGGTTATCATTTTGATTTGAAAATGAGAACCGGATAGCACCCCCATTCGATTGTCATTTAAAAAAAAATAACAACTGAATGAGCAGACCATCCGGTTCTCATATAAGGACAATTGTGATATTAAATTTTATTATTATGATGTAGGAATAATATATTAGGGTGCAGGAAGAACTCGTCTTAAAACAATTACAAAATTAATTAGAAAAAGACAATTGCTTCCTGCACCCCTCATTTGCTTCTGGTACCCCATTAAAGAAAGAAAAGGAAATGTATTCTAGCAAACATGTTTTCGGAAACTGTATTTCAGAACTCAAATTAAACTTTTGGAAACAGTATTTCAGAACTGCTCTTTGCACCTCTAAAATTTATCCTGAAAAATCTTAGAAGTCATTTTTATACCTCTAAAATTCATTCCGAAATATCAATTATCGAAGTCATTTTTACATTCCAAATATACGTTCCAGAATACCAATTTCAGAATCCATTTTTACATCTCGAATTGCCTTAGAAAAGTTACTTCACACGAGATTAATTGTTAAAATGAAATCGTTACATTTTGGTTATTTTTAATACTTTTTAAAAGAAATTGAATTTCATGTTAGAAACAAAGATAGTAAAAAAGTGATAATATACTCTCTTATCTTTGAATATATTTCTTAACAAAAAGCTCCTTGTTGCATAATACATCCTAAAAGGTTTAATATATAATTTTTATCTATAAAAATTTTAAATTACAAATGTAGTTCACTATTAATATACTATTCAGTTATTAATAAAAAAGTGTTACCATATTTATTATAATAATCTGTATTAAAATTAATTATCAGCACATATTATTATTATGTAAAAGAGTAATTGATATTATTATTATTATTATTTAGATATATGTAGCGTTTCTCTTAAACAATTAGATGACATACTAATATTTGACCAAAATCACTTAATTTTAAAAATATGAAATACCTGGTAATTAGATTTAATAAAAACTATAGGAATGAAAAATGAATTTAAACCTCCTTAAAATCTCTCTTATTCAAGATGATTATTTTAATATATATATATATATATATATATATATATATATATATATATATATATATATATATATATATATATAGAGAGAGAGAGAGAGAGAGAGAGAGAGAGAGGGGAGAGAGAGGGAATTCGTTTCTCATATATTTCATAAATTTATTTTAAAAAATCAATTTTAGTGTGTGTGTGTGTGTAAATATATATATTTAAAATAGTATTTCAAAATTTAAATTAAAAACGATAAACTGTTTTTATTCAAATATTAAACTTTGTCAACTTAGTGCATGTCTGACCAATGTAATTTTATGTTAAGATTCGACATGGTACATAAATTAATATTTGAAAAATGATATAATAATAAAGAAAAGAATTATATATTAAATTTTACCTTAATAATACCATAAAGTTCATTGTGATTAAATGAATATGTAAATATGTATTATATACTAAAATATAAAAAAAACATTTAAAAAATAAAAAGATATTTTTGTATATAATATTTTTGAAAGAGTTTGGACAATTAAATATGCATAACAAATAAACAGTTTTAAATTGTTAAATCTTTATTTAGTAAAATGTGAGATTGTGGATGGTATAGGTATATAAGTATGAGATGAGGATTAAAGTTGCTAATCAAGTAAGAATAGTGAAGAAAATAATTAAATTTACTTTGAATCTTACTTGTCTTATCTATTTATCTGAGAATAAAGTTGTGTCTATTTTAAGATTAAAGAGTGTGAATAGTAGTTAACATGATTTCACCATATATAAAGGTATTTTTCCTATAAATTATCATATATGATAACTTATTCTAAATTATATCATTAATGTGTAAATAAAAGTTATATATATAAAAGAAACAGAGAAGTAAAAACTAGTGAACCATAGTCTCTAACAACGTGGAGCATTACTATTTTTATTACTAAGATGAAATAAAATGTGTTCTAGGTTAAGTTAGCCATGGCCCTGTTTATTGAATTTGGAATACATGCTGTGGGACATAACTCAACTATCATTATAAACATAAAATTAAGAATAAAATTATTCTTCCTCTCCAAGAGCACAAAGTGCAATGGAGAACGGAGGTGCAGTTAGTAATTATGGAAGTATTGATGCAAATGTCATTCAGCTTATTGATGTTGCAGATAAGTCTAAGCCCTCCAAGGTTGGTGATATTGTTCATATCTCTTCCCTTGGGGAAGAAGTGACGGTTTTAGAAGTGGATTCATCAAAAGGAGAAATTGTAATTCAAGCTGGAATCATGAAGTTGAAGCTCAAACTAACTCAACCTAGAATTATCTCTCTATACATATAAAAAAGGAGAGTTATAATTTTTGGTAGTAGTTGGGTTCATTGGCAGACCGTGGTCAGTTGTTAGAGGTAGAATAACGTTGTCGTCTTTATAAGTGAGTTTCCATCTCTTTTGCATTATTTGTTTTTATAAGTTGTAAAATTTTATTTTGGTTTGATTTGACTTTGATTTAGAGTAGATTTAAATTGGATTTTGGTGAGAAATTTAGTTAGGTTTATATTTAATGTTATTGGAAAGGTGATCTACGACGGTTTAGGATGAACGATAATGGTTTAGAGTGAACAACAACGAAATAAAGTTAGAGGTTGGTTCGTCGTTCTAAAAATCTTTTGAAAGTCTTTTTCAAAACACAATACAACAAGCTCTTCCGAAATGTAAAAAATTACTTCCGAAAAATCTTTTTTAAATACAAAAGCATCCATATAAGTAAGTTATAAGTAAGTTATAGAGTGTGAATTGTTTTGGCTAATAAAGAGAAGTGGAAGAAAATCTTGTTAGTATATGTTCTAATAACTTTGGAGGTGTGACTTGAAATTTTAGAATTTGGCAAGAAGAAGAGATGATTAAAAGTATCTTAATTAAATTAATTTAGTTTTATTTTAATTAAATTTAAAATGAAAACCAATCAAGAAGGAGGAATAAATACACCTAAACTCTTAATTTGAAATGGATATAGAGCAACTAGACTTTTCATTTAAAATGGGTGCGATGGGGTATTTTTAGTTTCAGAAACTTCAATTCCTAGATTTAGCCGGATGTGTCAATAAATACAGTTTAGCAATGTCATTAGCATTACAAACAGTTGGCGTGCTAATTATGCAAGGTGCATTTTTCTTGATGATGCATACAAAATCCTGTAAACTGATGCAGTTTAAGCAACTTAAACTGTTAGCAAATTCAAATCAAGAAGCATTACCCTGTTATGGTTGTCTCCTTTATTGCTTAGGTGCCCTTTATTTTTGGTACAGCTGATTGTATTATCTATAGAAATGAACCCATTTGTTTGTATTGTCTATTTTAGGCCTTTTGACACTTTTGGAGGTGGAATGTCCCTGCTCTCTCTCTTGAAGATGATACTAACGGATTCCAATTATGTACTTGGATTCCTTTAACTAAAAAAGAAAGCACCTTCCACGCCCCCCTATAAAATCAATTAATGAAAAGGGAGCATGGAGTGACTGTAGAAACACCTTTTTATTTGTTATTCTAAAATCTATAATTTCCGTCAACCCTTCCTGTCTTAAGTTGATAAACAGCACCAAATAAATGTAAAGATCACTTCCCAACACATGATAAAGTATTTCAATGTAAAAGAGATATGTCCAACTACTTTAGTTATCAGCTAGAATCCTTGGCTGTTAAAAAATAAAAAAATAAAAAAAACAGCTAGAATCCTAGGAAAAGAAAATTGTTCAATGTTATCACAAGGAAGAGCATTTACCAAGTGATGTTGATGCTCCACAGGGGGAGCTGAGAGAACTTTAAGTTTCATCTAACAAGTGATAACGAATAGTAGCTCTAATTTCCTTCAAGCAAAATATTCATTAGAGTTATAGCTTACTGTTAAACCAAATCAATAAATCATTAAGAAGATTGCATCTGTTCCTATACATCTAGAAAATTGAAGTGAAAGAGGAAGAAACTTGCTGCAGGCTATATAAAAGAAAAAGTTTGCCTATCCAATTATATCTCCTATAACTAGAAATAATCTAATATTTTACAAAGGCGCAAATTTACATATTTTCACAGGCCGCCACTTCTCTCACGGAAGAAACTTGTAACTCTACCATACACTAGTTACTATCACCGGTAAACTCAGAAATGCACTTAACTCACCAAGAGAACGAAATACCCTATGATTAGAGAGATTAAAATTTAACCTAGAATTCTATGGCAACTTGTGATTGAACACAAACAAGTTGCAAGAAACTGAAAAATCTCAACGAGACACTAGTTGAAGGCCAAATATTCAGTGTTCCAAAACTTTGATCCTGTCGAGGTAGGAATTCATGCGATCAGAATCAGCAGTAGAGAATCGATCACCGACCATGAGTTTGTACTGCTCAAATTTTGATTCCTCACACTTCAAGGCAGCATTTTTACAAGCCCTTATACTTCCTGAAGCACAAGATAACATTTCATACCAGGATTTATAATTATTTTATGTTAAACATGAAATCTTTAAGTGAAAGAAAAGGTTTAAATCATGAATACGGTCAATGGTTAGCTAGATGCAATCACATTGATAAAAAAATTAATGTCAAAAAGATTTTTGGAGTTTCATTCATATTGCTGTAAAGATAATGTTTAATAGATCAATTGCATAAATGATTTAAATAAATTCCTTATCCCTCCTAACCCGCACTGGGAAGTAAGAAAACCAATGCATAACTAATCTATAAACACATATCACTGCAGCAAACAGTCCATGTCACCCCAACAATTGCATATATCAAATTCCTGCAAACCATTTTCCGTCCCAAAGTTTCACTCCCCTCATAATAAAAAGCCTAATATCCAAAACCTCAATTTTCTTTCAATAGTTATAATGCACATGTCTTTTGTTTTCACATTGGTACCCTGATGTCTTCTGTTTTCACATTTAGAAGTTTTGTTTTAATAATAAATTTCATCGTAAATTATAACCCCACAGCAAGATAGGGTCAAAGTAGTAGTTATGAAAATACTAAGGCATTCCATTGTTGTTGAAAGATAAACACGAGCGACAGCATAATAAACAAGGGTTTTCTAACAAAAGTAGTGCCCTTCATAACGGGATTCTAAATCGAAATCTGGACCAATTTGTTTATGGTATGATCACAAAGCACATCCCTCGAGATAATGAAATCCTTCCAAGGGGCTAACCTCTCTAAACATTTTTTTTTCTGATACAAGTAGACCTGAGGATCAAACTTAATAGCAACAAAAAAATGCAATAGCACCATGCAAAATTTCACAATTTCACAATTTTCCTTTCCCATGAGATATCATCTCATCTAGCACACTTTTTTTTTTTCTTTTTTCTCCCTTGTTCAATTCCAATATATTCCCAAAGAAATTAACGAAAAAACAATGAAAAACTACAAGAAGCAACGGAACAGGATTTTATTTTTGTTTACCAGACAAATCCAGCAAATTAAACATGACGGGGCAGTTTCCAATGTTTGTGACCATTGTAATGGCAGACCATACTTTCTGATACTCCTCTCTTGATACCCGAATTATACACACATTGGTAATTGAATTCACATACTTAACTGCACACAAAAAACAAAAACCAAACATTAATACGATCAAAATCAAAATGTATAGAATTCAGAAAACAGCACGAAATCAAACAAATTACTACTGACCTTGGAATGATCCCAACGATGAAGCCAAACCACACTCCCCAAAATTCACCAGAAGGCTGTCTCTCACAGCTTTGGAGATATTAAACTGTGTAATTATAACAGAACCATCGCCCACTTTGTCTCTATTAGGGTTGAGAAAAACCTCCATCACCATGTATCTGTTTCTGAACCCCACCATGATCCTTCGCGCTCACGTAAATTGAAGATTCGAATTCCCAGAACAATGGAAGGAAGAAACAGAAACCCTAGAAGCTAATGTCTGATGAGGAAATACGGGTCGGGTCTTTTAATGGGCTTTGAGTCCTGAAGCCCAATAGTGCGTACACGTGTTGAGTTGTGATAGGGCACAGAGTTTTCTCGGTGTCGCCTTCTTTCTCTCCCTTCCTTATCCGCGTCGTTTTGAAATTTTGAAAAAAACCACTGTGAGTTAGTGAGAAAGTGGCGCATTTAAAACATGAGAGAGGAAAAGATCCGTTGCAGGACACGTGCACAAACATTTTATTTTATTTTTGACTTTCTACGTAGTTCGCTAAATTTCTAATTTTTATTTCCATATTTTAATTTTACAAAAATGGATATTTAAATTGCATATAATTTAAATTAATATAAGTTTTTGCTGTGAGAGTTTTTTAAAATAGGAAAAAAGATAAGGCTTTGTATTCTCATTCAGATATATTCTTATGATTATTAGAGAAACTAATAAATTAATTAAGATTAATAATTAATAATTAATAACTGGATGACAATAATTGCAGTATCTTCTATGGTCCTATGTACATTCACTCACATGTTTAAGTAAACATTTTTTTTTAAATAATTGGTGGGTTGAGAAAGAACGTTGGAGTTAGATCCGATAGTTAATCCAAACTTGATGGAGATGGTGCCACCTGACAGGACCCGACCCGAGAGTGACATGTTTGCATTTGGGTCACAATTTGCCCGAAATTTAACGCGCATTTCCGGTAGTTAGTTTTGTCCTACGTTGGTATGTGTCCCACAAGTGCACAGTGACCATCAGTACCTGCTTTCTATAAATACCCCAATCCGTCTTCATAAATTCCTTGCTAATTTCAATTTTTCTAGCTTTGCTCTGCTTAGGTTCTGCAGAGAGACAGAAAGAGAGAGAGAGTGTTTCAAAGAGAGAAATTTTTGGTTTTTTTTTTTTTTTCTCTTGCGTCGTTTTTGTAGGTACTGAGGATCAAGTCTTGGCAGCGTAACCTTGTTGGAGAGCCTGTAAGTCCATTTTCCTTCATTTTTCTCATCTGGGGTTGCTCCACTT
>Ga0209700_102893_pt1 | contig 33920 bp, 20 predicted proteins | sample SiratroredBW_FD_187528 | JGI IMG/M metagenome (GOLD analysis project Ga0209700, IMG submission 187528) | Root nodule microbial communities of legume samples collected from California, USA - Siratro red BW (SPAdes) (version 2) | ecosystem: Host-associated > Plants > Roots > Nodule | place: USA...
TTTTTTTTTTTTTTTTTTTTTTTTTTTTTTTTTTTTTTTTTTTTTTGAGTTCTATTGCTTACAATTTGGCATAAAATATTGTTCAAAATGTATGTTAAAATTTGATTTAGGGTATAGGAAAATAGTGTACAATGAACATGTATGTTAAAATTCGAAATATTTATCCATACATGCTTCAATTTCGTTAACCCTTAATTTAATTTAATTACATGTGAACCTTTTTTCAGTGTGTATAATTCATTTTTTCTATCCACAACCCTGTCTTTTGTATATGTAACTAGGATTCTAAAAATTTGTAATCTGTTTTTGCTATCATACTCCTTTTTTACTAATGCAACCTCTTTTTACTATTTGCAACCCTAATTATTCTACATGTACTACTCCTTGTAATATATGCAAATTGCTTTTGCTATATGTACACTTGTTTGGACTGTTCGCACTAATTTTACTACTAGGTATTTTTCTATATGCAACCACTTTATACTATATGATACCTGTTTTATATTGAAGACGTTTATTATATGAAACCCCTTATGCAGTCCTTGTTTAAAAGATTTAACGTATAGGTCTAAATATAAATGACATACAATCAATATCTTTCGGGCGATATGTTTTTATTTTTGTCTTCAAGAAAAACATGTAACCAAGACAATTTGAGAGAGTAATGAAAGATTACTACACCCTAAATGACATACAATTTGGATTTGAAAAGCATCAACACAGACTTCATGACCAGGTTAAAAATTTAATTCATCATGCGGGATTTGACCACTTGCTCACATTGACAAGATCAACCACCACTTAACTACTTTAATGGAAAAGGTGAAGAACAAAAACTCACACCTTTCATCTCCCACTAGGAGAGACAATAGTGACACTAAGAGATATGGTTGTGCAGTATTGATGGAGAACCCATCACGGGTGTTAGTAGCAGTGACCTTGTTCCTCTATGCGAGCAGTTGTTAAGTTTGGTGTCACCCGAAACAATGGTTAACGAAATTCAATAAAATTTTCATGGCTGAATATTTCGTTTCAGAAGATTCCAGATGATGTTGTCATAGCATAACATGAATGAGCCCACATATTGATGTTGATTGGAAGTTTATTAATGCTAGATATATTAGGGAGTAAAGTCTATCTGATGTATGTGTTACTTCTAAGTGACCTCAACAATGTCAACGTGTCAGATTACAATTAAGGGTTAGGTGTTTTGGCATGCCTTAATCATGTTTTGGACCATGGATGATTTTAACTAAGACAACATTGGAGGATGCATGCTACATCTGCAATGCTAGGTATGGGACCGCATTACATGCCTTTCTTCACCTCTTCGGCCACTAATGCTTTGTTTGGTTCTTATAACGAATTTGAGGGGGTGGATCTGAGTATATTTGAGATGAAAGTGTGTGGAAAGTTGGGTTGTTTACATTAAGGGAAAGATGACGAGATTTGAAAAGAAAGTTTTGTGAATAGTTTGTGAGTGATGTGATTTGTATGATGCAATTATTATTGTTGATATTACTATTATTATTTTATAATTTTAGTATTATTATTATTTTTTTGATTGTATAATTATTATTTTAATTATTTTTTATTATTGTAATTATTATTTATGATTTTATTAATTCTTTTAGTTTTCAATATTAAATTCTTAGTATTTTACTTTTATAATTATCTTATTTTTATTTCTTATTTTATAAATTTATTATCAACATTTGTTATCTTTTTATTTTTTTAACATCTTTTTCTATTATTTATAATTATATTAAACTTATTATTTTTTAATAATAATAATAATAATTATTATTATTATTATTATGTTATGTTATATAATTAATTTTTATTTTATCATAATATAAATATCAATAAATTTACAACAAAAATTAATTATATAAGAAAATAATATATATATATATATATTTTAATATAATAATTATATATTTAATTATAATAATACATATATATAATTTATATATTTATTATAAATATTTTATTATATTTAGAAAACTTTCTTCGCATATCTATTTATACACGTGAAGAAAGAGATGATTGAAATTATTTTTTCGTTTAATAATTTTAATTAATTTTTATATTACTCGATTTTTACACTTTCTCTTTTTTTTTTCATCCGCGATCTCTTTCCACGCTTTCATCCAAAAATAATATAAGTGATACATACATTGTTCAAGGCCTTGTATTCCCACTAATGAAAAGATTATTTTAATTTCGTTTGTTCAAAATTTACAAACTTCATCCATTTATGATTGGTTAAGAATAACATATATGATTTTCATTTAAGGTTGTCTATGTTGATGCAATAAAGGACGAACACATCAACCACAACAATAGTTCAGATACATAACACACTAACACACTGGATTAACTGCAACCGAAACAGTTTCTCCTCTTCAACTGTCCATACTACGATTATACATTTTACTATAATGGATGACTTACTCATGCTAACGACAAATTTTGTAACAATTCTTATGGAATCCTTATTGCAAAAACAAACTAAATTTCTACTGATCGTTGACATTTCTCCTGTGAGTCGAGTAGTGGTTCCTCTTATATGTGTTGCAACAGTTAAACTACATCAAATTGATCAGGTTATGTGATAGTGTGAGTTTTGCTAAAGTATTCCAATGAACCCTTTAAACCTAAACCAAGTGCACAAGGAGGACATGAAGGGCAGAACTAATCGATATTGGCCACAATATCACAGAACTTCGATAGCAATGTGGAATGACCACTATAACCGTGTATATTGGAGGAATTCAATTCACATTGCATGATAATATCCCTACATGCAACGGTATACTAGACATATTATCTAGTAAATTACGCCTTTGTAACCTACCTCTCACGATGATGTAAGCTCATTTCTAAATTCTTATATATCATTGTATTTTGATTCAAACTAAACTAACACATTGTTTTGCATTAATACAACACACTGCAAAACAACCACAATCAGAGCCTCGCCACCACTATCACACCGGGTCTTCTTTTAATGATCAACAACAAGCTTTTGAAAAAAAGAAAAAACAAATGTTTGGATATACAAACTATCAAAAAAACATGGTTTCCCAACTTTTGTACCAATTTCAAGCCAGTTTTTCATCGCAAGAAAATATGTTTTCCATGACGCCAAACATCTTTAGTATTTCCACTATGACAACAACATCAATATTTTGTCCAATATTACCCACACATTGTTATCAACCCAACATGTCTTCAGAAAGGTTTCACAATCCATCTCATGATAGTCCACCACCACCACCTCCTTCAACCAAACATGAGCCATAATGACAACTTCAAAAATAGATAAGAAGACCACCATCTAACACGTCATTGCACAGATAGTCTCTTTTGATTTATATAATAAAAATAATCATATTATTTCTTTCAATATAAATTATTTTATTTCGTTCAATGTCATTTATTTTAAATAATGAAATTACTCTTATTTTACTCTATTAATCATATGCAATTGTTACCAACTAATGCAATCCAAACCATAGATACAACAAAGTACCCTAACCCAATCACTAACCCTAACCTATAAACCCTTTTTTCTTAAATTCCAAACAAAACAAAATGAACACAAAACTAACATTTTTTTAATTCTAAACATAAAAAGTAAATACAACATCATTGTATACAACCTGAAACCATGCATGAAGTCCACACTTCAGTGTAAAATAATACAACTGGAGTCGTGACTTCATTTAGTTGTATTATTTTATGCTAAAATCGTGTTTAAGTGACACAACTTTTATTAATCATAATCACATCCAAAGCAAAATTATGCAACTATCTCACAATTTTTATTTATAGGTTTTGAACAAAAATCGTCTCATTTATCATTATTTTAACCTCATTGATTTAAATGTCAAAACTGAAGTCATCTTGGTAATACACAACTTCTGACATGACTTGTCCATTTTTAATAAATAAATAAAGTTACCTATTCTTGAAATTTTAAAACAAAATTGCACTATTGCAGTGAAAAAAAACCTCAAAATTTATGATATCATACATAATCGTTTATGATTAGATGAAAGTGTAAATTTTGCAATGCTTAATACAAAATTTTTCTGTTAAATCCTCTATAATAATCAAAAGACATAACATTATGATATGTACGTATGATATAAGTTACTATAAAAATATAATAATGATAATGTGATGTATTTTCTTTTTTGAACGGAATAATATGATGTATGAAATGAATTATGAAAGAATAATGTAATATATGAAATGAAAGTATAATGTGTTATAGTTTAACTAAGATAGAAATTTAATTTATGATAATATATTTTAAAATTATGTAACTTACCTTTCTTTTTATATAGTGTTTGTTTTATTTTTAATTATGCGATAATCATATATTATATATTATCATAGAAGGATTTAATAGGTGATGTGACTCCTAAGTAAATTGATAAAAATATTTTATTTTATAATTATATAATATAATTATATTAAATCTTTCATGAAGGTATATTTTATAATACTAAGATGTATACATATGTTAATTATAAAATTTCTATACCATATAATTATTATTATTTGAAAAATTATGAGATATTCCATTCTGAATAAAAGTCGTATCTTGCGTCACTACTTTAATCTCAGTGAAGGTCAAAGTTGAAGTAGGTTGTACTTAACACCCTACAGTGGAAAGTAAGCCTTGTCTCCGACTACTATTAAATTTTAAAAAATAGGATAATTATTATTTTAGTGTACCAAATGACATGAAAGAGTTTTTTATTTAAAAAAAAATATTTTTTTACAGTTTTCATAAAAAGATAACATTTTTCCCTTTTTAAAGCAAGTAATCGATTCTTTCTATTTTCTTCTTAGCAAAAGATAATTTCGTTACTTCATTTTAGGTAAATTATTTGAGAATTATTCTTTTCATTTTAATTTTTTTTCTTTTGTAATTAGTTATTACTATTTCAATGTTATAAATTATTGTATCCGCAATTAAAAACTTTCTTAGTATTTTCTTTATCTTACTTCGATTATAATTATTTTAAAATTATTTATTAACCTTAACATTTAGATATCCTTGAGAATTTAAATATATTGCATGTCAACTTTGATAAAGCAAATATATTATTGGTATTTAACGAACATTTGACAAATTTGTTTACAAAACAATAACATTATAATTTATTCCTTTTCAACAATTTGAAAACAAAAGCTAATACGATAAATAACATAATATACTATAATTTATTATACTTTTTGAAACATGATCATTAGGACATTTTTTAAAAAAGAAAATGTACATTTTAAGTCCTAATATTTTGATGCATGCATATACAGGATTACCTTTAATTATTAGAATTTTGGGGTGGTCCGTCCCTTACATATGCATGAATAGTTTTCTAATTTAACGTTATATCACAGTGAAGACAGTTTCTTGATGTGTAAAGCTAATTGCATATTTCGTATGCTAATATATAAAATATAAAATATACATCGCTCCCTCCCTTTAATCATCATTATTTTAATCATCCCACAGTTTCTAAACAATTTTCTTGAAAGAAAACTGTATATTCATCATGGTATAACAAGTAACAAATTAATTCCAAATGGCGAATGAAAAGTGTTATCATATAGATTATACATGAGCTTATATATTCCTCAGGATTCCAATCCATGTTAAATTAGTATAAGAGAATAAGAAAGACGAGGCCAAGGGGGAAGAAAACATCAGTATCTATCAGATGAACCTGGTTCATGCACTACGCAATAGAATGTGTGGGCCAATTGCAGCCACCTAATATTTCATAAAATGAATAACCTCAAAAAACTACTAGCCAGCTAAAGAGAATAAAAAACTTATTACGATAACAAAAATATGGATGAATGGAAAGAAAATGTTCTTTAGTTTTCATCACAAGTTACCTCTATTTACATGATTGAAACTCATCATTCACCATGTCAGAGTATACTACAATCTTCGTACCTCGTCTCCTATCTGTATTGCCTTATTTGGTTGGAAGATGCAGAGAGTGCAAGAAAGATGAATTTCCGAAATAACATCCTTTGCTGAACTTCTTGGATGGGATCCAATTTCCATCTTGCACCTCTGCCTGCCATTGATGCATGACCAAAAACACTGATTGACAATAAAGCCGAAATTAATACATATTTTTCTTACAAAAACTTATCAACGGGGGAAAAATACACAAGCATAAAGACGTTTAGATGAAATTATCACTCCCGTTTACAGTTTGCTATTTGTAGAAATCAAACTAAATCTACAACTGGAATTAGATGAAATTACTTTAGCCCAAATGCAAAATTCAGCAATAAAAGGAATATCACATACCATCTCGGGCTCAATGAATCATCGTCAATTTGAAAATAATTTGCAGACCCGTTGTTCTCTGCTTGAAGAAATTATTGAGGACTTTGATTGTTCAAGGCATGAATTGCTCTGATGCAAGGTCCTCCTTCTTTTTCTTCTTGTTTTATATAAAAGGTCTTCAGTATCTAAAACGTATGAAACCTAAGATGCAACATGTTCCCAGGAAAAAACAAATAATGGAAATTCAGAAACACAATATGGTCATACATATAAAATGGATGGTATTAACAAAATGAGAAAAAGCAAATAGTATTTAGAAGGATTCAGGCAGGAAAGGTAATATTTATAAAACTTGCAGATGTAAATTATTAAATACCTTAGACGAATTGCAAGCTATCTTACACTCCAGTCCATTGACAATTTGTAGTCCATCCATGGTCTGGCTTGAAAATTCATCACTACTGCCATTCTTGCGCTTATTCCTGCAAAAGTAAATACACCAAAATAAATACAAATGTTATCTAAGCATTGGCATGCTACGTAGCCAACAATTCTTATTCATCAAATACCTCTTCAGGTAAATTCTTGACTTCTCCTTTTTGTCAGGGACAACAGATAAGTAGTCATTGTGCAGATAGGCTGAAAAATTAGGGTCCATTGACACAGTAGTCACTTCGGGTTTATCAAATCCATAGTCCATCAGTTGAATAGACAATTGGGCAGGTGCAGGTGACTACAATGGATATGAGATAAAACTAAGTTATAGAACATACAAAAGTTCTAATTAAAATTTCATTACAAAGTTCAATACAATCAACATAACATAAAGAAGCTGAACCGAGTTGAGAAGTTGAACAAATAAAAGCTTACACATTCAATACGATATATGTTCTCATCATGAAGAAGAACACGAGCATTTTCATGACAAACTAAATCAACAAATCGTCCAGGTTTTCTTGATTTTTCATATGCATATAGTTGAAGCAGCTTGTTGTCCATCTCATCCGAGGCAACAGCTTGAAGCTGAAACAAAAATGACAATTTTTCAGGATTATAAAGAACAGGGAATGGCATGGTCAAGAGAGAGAAAAGTAGGTTTTCACGTTACCTGTTTCACAAGTTTATATATCAACTTATCTAATGTGAATAAGACATATGATTGAGTTCCAATAATAGCTCGACAGTCATCCTCAAATTTTGTACTATCGGAAGAACCATCCAGTAAATTGTAAAGGGCGTTTAAAAACCTGTAGCCAAAAAGTCACCCTCAATCTTTGCATAGATAATTAGATCTTCAAATTAATAATAATGGTGTAACATTATTGTATATTTACCTACCTGCCATATTGATCAGTAGAGTCTGTATCATTTGAAGCCCTCCACTTCCTTTCGGCAGACGATGAGTTAACCTTTGCGGACCGTATCCTCTCATACAATGTCTGCCAGAAGTAGCAAAAGTAAATGAGGATAAGAAATATATAATAAGGTCTGAATGAAACAACTGGTTAATCTGCAACCATAACCACAAATATATACAAATGCAAAGGAATATTAGTACCTGATGGAGTCTAAACAGCACATAAAAGGAATCATTTCCATAAAAGACTCGACCAGTCCTTTCTTTCTCATGCAACGTTGGAGGAACATATTTTGCCAGAGGCTTTACATTGACGAGAAAGCGCTCTGAATATGGCAATGAAGCTCCATCTCCTTCAACATCATTGGCATCAGCCATTCCTTCTGCCTCACCTTCACTCTCAGCCTTGTTATCATTATCATGATCCCCATCCTCATGTTCTCGAGAACACTCCTCCCCATCAGCAGACTCTGTACCAGAAACATCACCATTTTCTGAAGCATTTTCACTGTCCTCCAATGATCTATGGGGGCTTTCTTCTCCTTCATCATCAGCATCATTTTCTCTTCCTGCTTCTACAGGAACTACATCCCCACGTTTGTTTTGGTATAGTCGGAAAATGTTACCATCTTTTCCTCTATGAACTGCCTCCGAACCAGAATGTCCATAATCTGCAGAGTTATCCTCATCAAGGTCTCCATTAGGTGATAACTCACCCTCCTCTCTTTCACTTCTGAGGTGTCCCACTGATTCTTCCTGATATCTGTGAACTTTAGAGTCCTCAATTATGGCCCCAGTTGTGGCTGTAACTGGTCTTGTAGAATCAGCACCCTAAGTCAGCATAAAATAGAAAATAAGGATATTATTCGCAATAGTTTGCACTGTACATTCCATATTAAAGCCATCACATGTCCTTCTCAAATCCCAAAATAAATGTTTTTTTGCACTGTTTTTATTTTCTTACTTGAAGTTAGAAGTAAAGACATAATAAAGACAACTATATGCCATCAGTAAACTAGAAATGACACCACTGAATATTTAAAGATCTCGGAGCATTTAACTGGTTTGTTACTTGAACAAAACTCTACACTAAAAGTGAATCCAAATTAATCCTCTTCATAGGAACAATTTCCATATGCATTTTGAATTGAAAATAGACTTGCATAAGCTGAAAAGAGAGTAAAGCCATACCTCTAATGACGGTAAACCAACCCCTCCCACAGTAGATATATTACCAGGTCTTAATGGAGTAGCAGCAAGTCCTTGCAGAAAGAATAGGTATCTCAGTGTTCCATTCATCAACAAAAATGAAAATAAAGGAAAGGAAAAAACTAAAAAGGATCATCAATTAGAGATAAAAAGCACAGATATAAAAGGGCCAAAACTACTATGCTAATTATTACCCAAAATTAAAAAACACTCATAATTAGTTAATATTCAGAAGTGACAGCCTTCAAACACAGGTCAATATTAACAAAAGTCAAAGAATAGCTAAGCCTCTAAGCCTAAAATAACGCAGAATGCACAAACAGAAATTGTGTGTTCTCCGTTTAGTAGAATCTGCTGCTGATTTCATAACATTTTCCCATAGGATATTTATTTGCTAATGAAACCCTAATAATATTAATAATAATTATATGAACACGTAACCAATATTAAGACATGATAAGAATCAAGAAGTGTGATTATTCTTGAATCAAGTTGCCAACCTGTTGCGTTATCCACTTTTGTTCTTCTATTATTTTGCTCCACAGCTGAGGATAATGGGACATTAGCATTCACCAACCCTTCAGTGGAATGATCTTGCTTATTGGCTCTTGATACTTCATCAGGTATAGATCCATTTATATTCATTTTACCCTGCTGCGTATTACTCCCTAAGGCTTCTGACTTATGTGCTAAGCGGTCCGAATCAAGATGATCATCCTCTTTAACCTTACCATGTCCACTTGGTTGCCATTGTTTGCAGGAGTCAGATTGTTCAAATGGAAAGTTTTCATCCCCATTTCTGATTATGTTTAAATTCTTAGGATTCATTACAGGACTACCATCACCAGCAACAATTTCAGTGCCACTTTTGGCAGAATTATTCCTATCCTTGACAACATCTTCTGTATCCTCTGGACCTTGGGATCGAGAAGGAACTCCAAACACAGGTTCTAAAAATGTTGTCCAAATCTTCATAGCTTTATCTAACTGTTCAGTTGTACACATTTCTCCACAAGAATATTTTATGAGTTGATACAGATCTTCATGGATCTCAGGATCAGGATACACAAATTCTAAGTGAGGAATAATTGGCTGTCTATTTCCAGCAGAAATTGCAAGAAGAACATCATCTTCTTTTCGTTTCTTCTCACTGATTTCTTTGATTTCTGCCAGTAAGACTGTAAAATGCACATCAAAAGCAAGGAGTTAAGAGTTAGACCTCATGAAAATAAAAAAAAACTACTGTAACATGATCACTACATATTTCATAGTTGAAGTTCCACTGCACTTTAACAAAAGTAAGCCACATATTGGAAGTGCTCGTACAAGCGTAATCAATACACTCAAAGTAAATGCATGTCCTGGTACATATTATATCATAAAATTGCTTTAAGACAAAGGCATCAGGCAAGAAAGGGTGTACACACACCTGTAGAAGAAAATAGAATGAAGATAATATCTGTTAGGATCTTGGATGAGCACAATCAAGGAAAGGGATGGAAATCAAAATAACAAAGGATGGAAGGTTTACTATTGAAGAAAATTAAATAGTGAAAGACAGTTTAGGTTGTTAGGTTAGGATAGTTATGGTTGTTAGCTTGGTTAGTGAGTGTTGTATGTAGGTTGGTCTATATAAAGACTAACCATTAGTTGTAGAGGGGCTTTTGGTTTTTGATTTGTGTACTGGGACAGGCTTTGATCCTGTGTGAAAGGAAGAGTGCTTCCTTTGGGATACTGAGTTGCCATTCAGTATTTCTTTTCTTTGAGAATTCAATAAAAACATTCACAGAGAAGTGAAATTCCTTTGTTCGTTCGATTTTCTTGGTTTCTTTGTTAGGAACCTAACAATATCTCACATGGTTAACCTTTTTGAAGCCATTAAAATAATTTATTTACAGTGAAAAGCTCAAATTCCATGTTCTTTGCAGGGCAACGTAATGTTTTACCTTTAGTGCTCAAGCTCTTTGTATCCTGCTGCTTAAAGTAAAAACTACGATGATCAAGTGATTTGTGGTAGTTCTTTGCATATATTTCAGCCCAAACTTTATTAAAATCAGCACGACACCTTGCCCACTCATCCTGTTTCTGCTTCAAGCGGATTAATATGACTGGCAAAGCTAAAGATGCATTCTTCTTTAGGACATCCATTACATCAAGTCCATGATCACCATATAATCTTTCAATGCACCTAAGATTTAGAGCTAAAGGAAAACAACAAAAAGTCATATTTGAACATGGAAAACATCAAGAAAATACTTTGTAAAGCATATATGTACTTTGACAAATTTGATTCATCAGGTGGAAAGCAGATAACCTGTTAAGTGTTCCTCAATACGAATTGGACTGTCTCCTTTAATTATATTAGCATTAATCTTTTCTAAGAGCTCCTCAACACGCTTAGTTGCCACATTTACAGACTCTAACAACATGTCAAGTTCAAACCTGCCAGCATAAGTTCAAATAGTATCAGCGAGTACAAACCAAAGATAACCTGTAGAAATCAATCTCTGAACATTCCACTGATGTCAAAACTAACCAAAAATCATAAATAAGATCATAACCAATAAAATATAAATAAATGGTAAGCTCAAACCTGTCATCTTCACATCTAAACAAGCTCTCCTCATACTGATTTTTGCGCATATGTTTAAAGGAATAGTCCTCACTACCAGAAGTAACAGAAACCCAGTGATCATTCAACACCTCTGCACCAAGTTCTGTTCTCTGGCTGGCTGGCGGTATTAGGTACTGTGTGAGCACAAAATAATGCATATATAAAAACAATCAGAAAATTAGAGATTTCATTAGGAGTTAGAACATGCTAAAAGGAAAGAGACAAGTAAAGCAACCATACATTTTTTGGTAGAAGACGATAACTGGGAGTGCATTGTTCACAGTTAGAAAGATCCAGCTCACTTATAGGTTTTCCTGCATACTTATCTTTGCTGGCATATAGAGACATCTTAGGAGCTGAAACATCCTTGTTAGCAGTTGCATTGGATTTGTCCCTTTCACGGCATTCACGGTCCCTTTCTTTCATCCCATCATCCCTATCACGATCCTTGTCCTCTACCTTCATTGGTTTTGGTCCGTGTCCTTCATACCAAAAGGATTCTGATGAACAAGTAGCAGTCAGATTTTTTAGGCCATAAAATGTTCATGTGGGCCCATGCAGTATAAAAAATAAAAGGGGGGCGGGGGGGCAGGGGGGCAGGGGGGGGGGGCTATCACAAGATATCAGAAAAATAGAAAACATGTTACTTACTTTTTTTCAGAAGACCAGCAAGGAATCCTTCTGCATGAAAAACTTGATTAGAAAGAATAAAAAGAAAACATAGATTTTGTAGAAATTGAGAATTTAGTTTGAAGTTGAATATTACCATTCTTCTCACATTGAGACAAAAATTCATCAAATCCCTCCATAAGGTCTGCATATTTTCCCAGTAAATTGCCGACCTAGAAGAATAAGCCACTAAAAGTTAGCAATCATACAAAATATACTACTAAGAAAAAATATCACCCATATAAAAAACATAAAACACAGTCGCATCAAGCTAACAGTGATACAAGTGAATCGAGCAACCTAACCTATCATCAATAAACGATAAGTTACTTCACTATTATTTAACATTGCTTATACAAATTCACTCTTCACAGATTCTCAACATGGAGGATGTTGGAGCATGAGCATATTTGGAAAGCTCTTCCTAAAACAGATCAATAATATGTTTTGACAATGGAAAATCCAGTTAAGTAAAAGGTTAGAAAATTATAGACTTGCAATCTGCGACATTGAAAATTAATCTTCTCTGATGATGGATAAGGAGTTGCCCCAAATTGTCTAATTATATTCTAGGCAGACATATTAAGACACACAATAGCAGCAAGTAAAAAGCATTGTCCTTTTTTGTTTAGAAAACAATCACAATAAGTCTATGTAAAAAAACCAATGGTCGTTGAAGAAATATTTTACAAAGCACAGAGGTGTTGTGTACCAACACCTCCCAATACTTGCTTAACACCTCCCAACACTTCTTTAACAGTATCAAACACTTCTCGTCAGGTGTCAAATAAGAAAAAAGACCTTATAGTATTTTTTTTTCTATTTTCCTGTAACCAATTTTCATTACGATAGTTCACCATCAAATTATTTATTAAAGTTCAAAGTTCAACGCCAGCCAAATTAATTCAACAGTATTGATTTTGACAAAACCACAAAAGACGCTATTAGAAGCAGTGTATAAACCATACCAATGATTGCAATTCATGACGGGCAATTATTTCCTTGCAGTAGATGTTTAGGCACTTCAAAAATTCCTGGTAATCCTCAGGATTTCGTAATTTCTCCTTCACTTTGTCAAGGTAACCAATCACTGGACTATACATACCTGAGATGACAAAGTTTTAACTAATAAAATGAATTGTAAAAGGAAAATAAAGGAATAAAATTACTACAGAACAAATAATTGACCACAAACAAACATTGGACAAAGGATTTTTCTTCTTACAAGTAAAACATGAAAAATCCAATCAACAATTATTTAGGCTATGTAATAGGTAAGAACATATCTAAATTTAAAATCAAAAGCATTGACTTAACGCACTTTTCAAAGAACTTTTATCCTCACAAGCATATGAGACAGGGTGCGCGCCAAAATTTTCATCAGTATCATGCAATGGTCCAGCACCGGAATCTTCAGTCCTACAAGCAGATTTCCGCTTGTGAGATAAATTCTCCCTACTACCATCATGATCATAATCTCTGTCATCCCTTTCCCGTTGTCTCCTGTCTTTCTCTTCTCTACTTTCTTTTTCCTTCTCATCACGCCTCCTTTGATCCTTATCAGCCTTAATCAAACATCTGTCAAGTTCTGGATTAGGATGGTCAGCACTGAAGTCACGATCACCTTGTGAAGCAATGTTCCTTTCTCTCTGGCATAAATATAATTTAAATGTCAGCTTCATGACCAACTATAAAGTCACAGGGACATAGGCTTCAAAGAGATAAACCTTTTCAACATGCATTTGCCTCACTGTTGGCATTGCAGAGCTCCTATCACGAAGCAGAGGATTTCGAGTAGAAGGATAGTGATTATAGGCCGTTCCTGAAGTATCAGGAAGAAAATGAGTAAACTCCTCAAGAAGGTCTGCATGGTCCTGGAAAAGTGCAGCAACCTGGAGAAATCCAATATATGATTAAAATGAGTGTCTAAAGGGGGGAAAGAAAACAAAGTTGCCAGTGTGTAACTTGATAAAATAATAGGTATAGACAATAGACAGCACAGACCTCCTCGTAAACCTCAGTGATGGACTTAGTTTCCTTTCTGTACATATTTAATATGTCTAGAAATGACTTATAAACACTGTCATTGCTTTGAAAGCGTGTCTGCATGAGAAGAGCTCAATCAATCAGATTCAAAAGTTAAGCTGTCCATATGAATTGGAACACAAAAATAAAATGTATCAATTATCAAATTAACAATGTTTTACCTTAATCTTGCCCACAAAACTTATGGCTTCTGCAAATTCAACAGGCTTCTTTTGGGGAGGTTGTTCATCCTCCAATGGAAGTGTAATTTCATATCCCTTTGGCAAGAAAGTGTTAAATCCCAAAATTAGATCTTTGTGCCCTTTAAACAGCTCCTTCACTCTTGCTATGACACCGGTTGTATCAATTCTACAAAAATTAAGAAAAGAGAAACAGATCAATTTCAGCTAACAAATACTAGATCCTCACTCCTAAGAAAATATAAAAAACAAAGCAAATGACAAATCTTGGAGTTGGGAGAATGTAGTACAAATCAAACCTTTGAGCCTTGAAATCCTTCATGACTTCGAGAAAGTCATCATACTTTTCTCTCTTATCTTGAAACATATCCTTTACAGCCTTAAGATATGCCAAGGCATCATTTGTGGTTAGTCTCTGACCACCACCACTCATCATCTGTGGTTGCCCCGAGCTTCATTGCATAAAATTTCAAAAAATTATTTGAGGCCATTGGAGAAGTTGATGAAAGAGTATATAGCACATCATAACACCATTCAATGTAGAATGAGGCAGAAGTGTAGACGATCTACTATGACATGATTGCATATCAATTTCACTCGGATATTATAAATTGCACTTACTAGAGCAGCTGCTTTGGTTTTACAGTAAATCTCTCCTATTATTTTTTTTTTTATCTTGTTAACACATGTGTAACATTCTATTCACAATGTAGAAAACTAAAGAGAATCTAACCCATTTAAGTTTCAATACACAAAATTAGCTTGCTGAATAATGCAGATAACTCAAGACATTATAGAATAATCTTTCAATAAAGACTGTCTCACCAAGTCAAACCTAAAAAGAAAAGGAAAAAACAGACACACAATTGAACCTTCACCAGCACTAAACTTGCAGAGCAGGTGACAGATAGCAAATAACGATAGTAGTGCAATAAAAGTGAAGATACAACTGTTTCATCACAGCAGAAAATGTAAATTTAAACAAAAAAATGAAGACAAAAGGAAAATAAATTGGACTTACGGTTCTCCTCTAGAAGACACCATAGGCCGTTTGTGTTGTGAACTCATGTAAGCATCATCCCTTGACCTCTTCATTCCTGTGAATAACAAAAATAAATAAAATCAACAGAGAAAAACCAAAAAATACGATGCTTTCAAACTCACACAGATTGAAAATCGCAAAAACCCAACTTTCACATTCGAACAAAAGAAAACAGCATGAAGCAGATCTAACCGCAGGGAATTCACAAAGGCACGAAACACAAGCAAGATTTCCAGCCCCGAATTGCACACAGATCACCCCGCAGAGCGCAATCCTAACAAACAAAAACAAGAAAGCAAAATTTGCATTACTTCAATGAAAAGCAAACGTAGCGATAATTTGCAGCACAAAGAGAGGGTTCAAACAAAAATATACAGAGTGATTGTGTAGTGCACGAACTGCAGAGTCCTCCTCAACAAGCTTTTCAACAAACACAAGGAGCACACAAAATGATAGATAGATAAGAAAAACATAAAGAAAAAAAATTGAAAATTAAAAGATATTGAATCTTCGAGTAACAGAGAGAGAGAGGAAAGAATCACAACCGCAGACGATAAGCGAGAACACAAACCTTCAGCAGCTGAGTCTCCACTTCGAAACAATTGAAAAAGAAAAAAAAAAAATCCCTTTATTTCTCTGGGTGAAGAACAGAATGTGGAGAAAGAATGAATAACATACAAAGGGTGAAGGTAAGAAACTTCAGAATGTGATATATACGTATATTTATATGGGATGAGAATGGGATATAACATAACACACAAACGCCCCCAAACCAAATATTTCCGAACTATATTTTGGGCTGTGGTGGCAACTCTATATATATTTTATTTTATTTTTCATTTTTATAAATATTTTTATGTAAATAATTAAATTTTGATAAAAAAAATTAACCCCATATTAGCATTTCACTTTGTACAATATAAACAAATTCATTAAACATAGACATGAATTATTTAAATGTAGGATTTAGCTAGTGAAGAATATTTTTGTGCCAGATTTGTTTCTTTTCTAAAATATTTGTTCTGCTTTTTCTTAGTTAACTTTTCTGATATTTTAAATTTAAATTAGGGCTAAACAAAATTCTGATAATCGCAATTTTTAACCATGGCGGTGACGACTGAAGGGGTAATTGAGTTACTTACCACGAAATAATTGAAAAGAATAATACTGTGAGCGCTGGTTGCAAATTAGGTTTATAGGTTTTGGGGATTAGGGTTTACTCTCCATGCGATCCCTTAACAATGTGAAAATAATTTAGACAGATCTAGAGTTACTTATAGTTAGAAATAATCTTTTAACATTATCCCGATATTGGATGTAGATAAAAAGAATAAAATATATTTTTAATTTTTTTGGATATTTTAAATGTATTTTTAGTTTTACAAGTGTGCTTTTAATTATTTTAAATTAAATATACGAATATTAAAACTAAATTTAATTCTCATTTAATTCAATAATTTATTTTGAATGTTTTATTTTTTATTAAAAAAATCTAATTTATTAAAATAATTTTTAATTTATTTTTATACATAATTTTGATAATACATTTTTTAGTGGATGTGATATAATTTATTTGCAAATAAAACTAATAAAATATATACTTTATATTTTTAGAACTAATGATTATAATATATTAAAAATATAGAATACAACAATAATTATTAATATTTTCTTTTTTACCCTTACGAAACTATATAAAGTAATTTATTTATAATATATCAAATATTTGTTTTTGCTGATATTTTTTATAGATAAATGACACAGAATTATTAAATAAAACTATATAATTATTTTTAAAATAATATTTTGCAATATAAAAGTGTAATGATTATTCAAAAATAATATTAAAATTATTGTTTACATTGTAGTCAAAAACTAAAATAAATTATTTATAGCTATCATGTTTACAAAAGTAATAAGGACATTACTTAATTTAACTATATATTTAAAATAATTTAATTATCTTAATTTAAAATATTTTTATTATTTTAATAATTTTAATTTTATTTTTAATACTAAATTACTATTGTAAACTAGTGGAAATATAGTATATTCATATTTTAGGAAAATAAAAATTAAAAGATGTAATTAAATATAATAATTATTCAAATGAAAAAAAATTATTAAACTTTACGTGAAAGTTATAAAAAAAACTGTGCATAAAGAGTCGTTATTTTTTATTAATTTATATAATGTTATAATTATATAATAAAAACATATGTAACTTTTTACTTATAGTAATATCTCTAAGTTCTATGCTTCTTATATTTAGGAAAAAATATGTTCTCATTTTCTTCTTTACAATTAATTGATACGTATTAAGAAATTTGATTAATTTAGAAAAAAACATTAAATTTATTTGAAATGATAATATTTTCTAAAATTATCCTTAATATATATATATATATATATATATATATATATATATATATATATATATATAATTGCAGTGGAATTTTAATTTTAAAACTACACTCTGTCCATTTTCCGATCTTCATGAAAAAAAATTATTTATAAATTAAAATAATTGAGGGTACTTTGATTTAAAACAATTTCAAATCAATATCCAATGAATTATATAAGAGAAGTACGTACGACCATAAATAGTAAATTGAAAACCTCAATATATATATAAATATATATATATACTATTTAAAAAAATACATTTTGAAAATATTTAATGGTGATTTAGAGTATACATTTATTTTTAAAATATTTAATATTATTATTAAGTATATACAATTAATATAATACTCTTAAGTCAGCGTGGCTGCAGTTCTTTTTAAGACGTTAATTTAAATTTATAAATTTATTAAGCATATATTGAATATATATGAATTTTAATTAATTAATTTTATATTTAATGAATGATTACATGTTTTTTCTGCTATTTTAGTTTATTAATTTATCCTTCTCTATATATATTTATTTATTTATAAGAAAAATTGTTTTGCTTTTATATAAAATTCTACTAGTATAATTAAAACTGATACATATATAATTTTTATTTTTTATATATCACCTTAATATTATATATATATATATATATATATATATATATATATATATATATATATATATATATATTGTGAAAAACATGAAAATGAGTGGATGAATTGTGATTTAAATAATTTTTACATTCTTTTCGATAATATTATTTAATCAATGAGTCTAAGTTTGTGATTTTGTTTTTAGACACAATAAAATTTTTTAATTTTTTCATTTGATGTTATATGATCCTCACTCAACTAACTCAAGTGAATTTGTTTATATTATTTTTTTTGTATTCTCATTAAGAACGTGAGTATTTTTTGTTTGTTTGACAGATAACATCTAATGTATATATATAACTTATGTATGTATGTTAAGAAGGCAAGACTTAATGTGAAACACATTTTAACATATTTTATGAAGCTTGAGATATGTCTCTTGAAGAAAAACTCAAAACAAATATAGTTAGATGAACATACTCAAAAGATCATTTTATGCTTAACTCATCTAGCTTAGTAGGATAAGGTTAAACATAGATTTTACATATTAACTAATGAATATTCATGTTTACTATAACAAATTATTAAATCATAGTTTAGCATAGTCTCACACACTAGGTCTCCTTCTTATGTTAGTACAAACGATTATAACATGCAATATAATAAGAGATATGGAAGAGAGAAGCTAAACACAATGATTTATATTAGTTCATCTGTCACAATAGACTACATTCAGTTCTTGACGAAACTAGTCAAGTTCAACTAAGCAGACTAATGTTGCGGAGTAGACATCAAGTATTCTTTGGGCTCGATGTATACAATGATTTGACTCGCTCTTCTAAGTAGTTGGATAAACACTCTAAGTGTTTTCAACTTGATGCCTCGGGATCTTAATATTTTTATCTTTTTTTTTTTCAGCTTGAGGATCCTTTCATGAAGTTGTGAGGTGTGCTTTATCATTTGATTAACATATTTGTATATCACAACCTCTACTCTATTGGCTTAGAGGAGTGTTCTTCATTTGAGCAGCCTTTTTGGCTTTTTATATTCTATCCTTTATCTCTATTTCTATCACTTTCTTTCTCTTGATGATTTCTTTTTTGGTAGACTTTTTTGAAGAAGGTGGTCATTAGGTAATTATTTATGGCAGTTGAGTAAGTTTAGTTTATATGTATGTCCATTATGCATATGAAAAGCTTTATCATAATTGTTGATTTATGGTAAAAATTTGGTCCAAAATATGATAAAAATAAACGTTATCAAACTACATGATATAAAAAAGTCATTATGCTTTGATGCTTTAAAATTTAATGCTAGATCTTTTGATATACATATGCCATTCATGTAGAGTGGTGGATGGTCCAAGTTTCACTTTTTCATCCTAATCCCCCAAGTAGAAATTTATCTATATTTTCATTGTCATACCTAATTCGGGTGAAAATTTTCTCTTATCCTTATCCCCATCAAGTAACGGGATATACCTATATCCACTCCCTTCTTGTTCCAAATATTAATTAAATTATTTTTTGAAAAAAAATTGTAATAAAGAAAATATGATGTTATCAAGGATTCATGTTAAAAGGATACACATTTTTTTTCTGTAATGTCAAATATCAAGAAAAAAGATTATAATTGTGTAAATATCATATCAAAGTATTAAACAATAATTGGGTAAATGTCAAATAATTATAGAAAGAGAATAAAAATGATTAAATGTGTGTCTTAGAAACGAGTTTCGAAACTAAAGACCAAAAAAAAAACTTATATAAGTGTTTTAGGTTATCTAACAAACTAGGGGTGTTTTAGTAGTTTAAATCGAATGGGTATGAGGATGTGGATGAGTATTGAGACAAATATAGAGACAGAGACAAGACAAATATGTACGGACTCCTTCTCATCCCTATACACTATTGAAAAAGATATGTATTACCCATACTCATACCTATACATGTATCCAGTCAATCCAAGGATTTCCGACCAAAACTAAGGAACTCTCATGTGCCTTTTCCTTAATTCAAGAAGCCACCTATATGTCTAGTTTAGTTAAAAGTTAACTAAGTGTTAATCATATGATTAGTTAGTTTAGTTATTCTTACAAGTACATTTAGGAATTTTAAACTTTTCAAGACACATGAAAGTGTCTCTTCATTAGTTAGGTCGTGACATGTCTCTATAAAAGGAGAGCCATCCTAGTTGTAAAAATTACTAGTGAATAGTTTGTAACGCCTTTTAGTATAAAGAATGTTCGGTGAAGCTTACCAACGATCCATGAATTTAATCTCTCTTAAGATTTCATCGATAACTTTATGTAAGTATATATTGATGATATGGTGATTACTTTGAAAAAAAGGCATTTAAACAATCTTAGGTTATATTTTAAAAGAATGAGAAAACATAGTTTAAAAATGAAACAAATCTTTTATGATGTGCTTTTTTGCATGTCAACAAGTGAAAAGATTTCTCAAAAACTTAATTTTTATAATGACTCTCCCTCTTATATTAATATAGACGATAATATCATGCAAAGTAAAAGAGATAAGGAAAAGAGAAATAGACATTGTATTTTTATATTGGTTTGTCTCACAAAACAGACTGCATTCAGTTTTCAATCAATAGATTGAGTTCCACCAAAGAGGCTAGCGCTGCAAAGTACAATGTGAGTATTATTTGGGCTCCTAGCTACTCCTGACTAACCCTTTAAGTATTGTAGGGAAAGATAACCACTCTTGTCCAAATCCTTGAGTATTATTTGGGAACATAGTCATTCCTAGCTAACCCTTTGAGTATTGTTTGGAACCAACCACTCTAGGCTAAACTGAGTATTCTTTTAACCCAACAACGCCTAGTTAAAACTCATTATTCTTTTAACCCAACCATTCATAGCTAATAGAAAGTATTCTTTTCCAAACAACTACTCATGACTAAGATAGATAAATCATTTTATTAGTGATCAAACTGATCATTGGGTCACTCATTAGAGATGCCAACACCCAATTTCGTTCGGGTGAAAGAAAAATGTTTCTAATCCATTATCAAAAAACTAAAAAAAATAAGTCATTTACTTTAAGTTTGGATTTATTGTTTTATTTTTTATTTTCTATTCAAATTGTCGTCTCCGTCGTGATTCCGGTTGTGACAGATGACGACTCCACTGGGTAGAAACATTATCGTTTGATGTATATGAGGTTTGTACACTCTTCTTATTTTTTACAAGAACACTTACATTGTTCTCTGTGAAGATTTTTAGGGCATAGAAGATTTTGAAAGAGTTTCATCACTGTGCAACTTCATTAGACTTGTATCTTCTTCTTGACTAATGACTTTATATAGTTACTAAAGAATGCAATCGTTGCAAAACCATTTCTAGTTATTGAGCAACTTTAGTTCACTTGAATATTTTTCTTGCTTTTGATGAGCTTGTTTGTAAAGGATGCATTAAATACATTTTGTGCAAAACTAGTTGCCCCTTTCTTCGACCCTTGATAGGTGCTAGTACTTATCTCCTTGGGTAGGATAACCTTTCATATCAAAATATGGTAAAAGTGCACATCGTACTGGGTACATAGTTGGGCCAGAGTTGATTTATGTTCATGTTGGGGAGTTTTTGAAGAAAGCAGCTTTAGTTATTCATCCACACATCATTGATAAGACTTGTGCTTGAATGAATCTTCTTGACAGACAAAAGTAACAAACATATATGTTCATGTAGTATTAGGTTAGCTTATATCCATGTGTGTATCGTTTGAGCATATTCATGTATTTTCATGCTTAAAAAGAAGACAATGAAGTGTTATTAGTAGGAAATTTGCTTTTGAAACTGCACATTGATTTAGTTAGTTTCTAAATATATTTTTAATTAGAATATTTGCTCCCAATTGTTAGAATATTCGCTCTTAATTATTTCGTAAACGTTAAGATTTCAATTTGTTATAATGACTCCTAAACTTTAAGAGGAGTTATTTTAGTAAGATATTTTTCCTTTCTGCAAGAATTATAAATGTAAGCCATTGAAGGCTCAGAAAAATAAGAAGAAATAACAATATTTTCTCTTAATACATATCTCCTCCTATTCTGTAAAACCATCAATTGGTATCCGAGCTCTTGGTTCTTAAGGGCATGTGTGTGAGACCATGAAAAAAAAACAATAGAGGGAAACCAGTGAGGAACCTTTTGAGAAAAACAAAAACTTCACCCATAGCCGGAAACTGTTAACGGATTTTCAGCAAGTGTACTGAGTCCTCAAGTAATATAGTAGGTAAGAAGAATATCGTATCCATAGGGAACAACATTTGTTTGAAAACTGAATATGTATTAATGTATGGTGAATAAAAACAAGTAATAATAATGAGTTTGTTTAGGAAATTTAAAGAGCGTAACAATAAAGCAATTAATAATAAAAGTGATAAAATCAATAGTAATAAAGGCCTTGAGATTGAATAGTATTACTCTCCTTCGTGTACACTCTTAACCTAATTTAATATCATTACTTTCAATTACCAATCTGTGCAAATAAAAGCCTTTTCAACCTGATCCTCTAGCATTGAATTTCATAAATCAAATTACCTAGCTTCTATCCTTAGTTACTAGAATAATTTAATCAACATTAAGATTAGTTGCTCTAAACACTCACTGCACTATAATTCATCCCTGAACTTATACATGGAATACATTTACGTTTAGTTTTGATTTCGAAAAGTGCTTTCCAGTCAAATTAAGAAATCTAAAATAAATCAAAGTAGGAATAAAACGTAAAACAGAGGAATTGAATTAAATGAAATCAAACTAAGATCAAGAGTGCATTTGAAGAAGAGAATTTACATTCAATCCCAAGAGTGAGAGACTTAGCTATGCATGGTAGCCATGAAATTACAAAAGAAAAAGAAAAGAATAAGCTTGATGATGACGGCGGCCACCAACAAGTTTCCAAAGACGAGAGTTGGTGTATGATATGTGATGCCCTTTACGTTTGCCCTCCATCCTTTTTATAGCTTTCGCTCCTCAATTAGGTCATCGCGCAACAGTTATTTCGTGAATCACGCCCTCAGTAACGTGGACCTCCTTGATTTAGGTTTTCGCACATGCTGGTCTTTAAGTGAGTTTTAGCCCAAGCTGCTCGTTTAGCTTAAGCAAAAAGTTACTTACGCCCTTCTTTTCTGCTCCTCTTTTTAATTTAGCGCCGCCATTCCTTGGATTTAACCTAATTCTCAACAAATTTTCTCTTTCCACAATCAAACGCATTAAATTGAAAAAAAAAATAATAAAATCAAATAAAAATCAAATAGAATCAAATCTAAACTGAATTAGCAACAAAATCAACCTAAATACTAACAAAATCAGCCATAAAATCTCTACCAATTAACTAAAAATCTACGCTTATCAGAAACTTCATGGCAGCAGCTCCGGTTTTCTTCGGAGAAAACTATATAATATGGTCTGTCAAAATGAAGTCTTATCTAGAACCGAGTGGTTTGTGGGAAGTTGTGATGTCTGAAATCCAGCCGCTACAAGAAGATCCAACTGTAGCTCAAATCAGAAATTACAATGATGAAGTAATAAGAAGAGCGAAGGCCAAGACCTGTATTCACTCTGTTGTTTCGGATGTTGTATTCACTATAATTATGTCCTGTGAAACAACTAAAGAAGCTTGGAACACTCTCCAAGAGGCGATTCAAGGGAATGAAAGAACTCGGCAGATGCAAGTTCTCAATCTCAAAAGAGAATTTGAGATGTTGAGAATGAAGAAGGCTGAAACCATCAAAGAATATTTTGATAGGCTCTTGGCAGTGGTCAACAAGATCCGACTATTACGTGAAGATTTACCTAATAGAAGGATCGTAGAAAAAGTATTGGTGAGTCTTCCAGAAAGTTTTGAAGCAAAGATCTCATCACTTGAAGATTCAAGAGATCTCACAATGATTTTACTAACCGAGTTGATGAACTCTCTCTTCAAATCCAAGAGCAGAGAAGGTTGTTGAGAGAAGAGTTGTTGAGAGAAGAGTCGAATACTGAAGGAGTTTTTCTAGAAAGGTCACAGTTGAGTTACAAAGCAAAGAAGAAATGCTAGAAAAATGAGAAGGAAAGTGATAAGGATGACGATGACGAGAAGGAGAAGTACTCAACATGTCAACACTGTAAAAAAACTAGTCATCCACATTGGAAATGTTGGTGGAGACCAGATGTGGTGTGTAGATCTTGCAATCAAAAGGGTCATGTGGAGAAGGTATGCAAAAGAAAGCAACAAGAGGTGCAAATTGCTCAAGAGAGTGATGACGAGGAGGAGGAGGAGCTTCTTTTTGTGGTGACTTGCTTTACTAGTGACATCACTAGTGAAACATGGTTGATTGATAGTGGATGCACTCATCACATGACACATGATAAAGACATGTTTGTAAAGTTGGACAGAACCCACTCTTCGAAAGTCAGAATTGGAAATGAGACTATATTGAGGTCAAAAGCATAGGTGACATTGCCATTGATGCTGGCTCAGGTACAAAAATAATCTCTGATGTTCTATATGTCCTTGAAATTAATCAAAATCTGCTAAGTGTTGGGCAACTTTTAGAGAAAGGCTATGTTGTTGTGTTCAAAGATAAAACTTGTGAAGTTTTTTATACAACTGACATTAAATTGATGTCAATAAAGATGAAGGACAAAAGCTTCTCGGTAAACTTGCGAACAAATCTTGCTTACTCTTTTACAATTAATTCGGGACAAATTTGACATAAAAGGAAGCAGTCTAGGAAGCCTACAGTAGAAAATCATGGGAAGCTAGTAGTGAAAAATCATGGATTGGATTCTCGTGATGATGTTAAAGTTTCTAAAAAATTGATTGTGAAAGAGATTAAAAGCCCTGATGTTGTTCGAGAAATAACTGAGCAGGAAGGTTCTAATAAAAATGTGGATGATCATTTTGTGAGAGGTACTAGATCCCTCTCTTACATATATGAAAGATGTAATATGGTTGTTTTTGAACCTGCTGACCATGAGGAAGCTCTCAATCACCTAAAGTGGAAAAAAGATAAAGGGGAGGAGTTGTTTATGATTGAGAAGAACAACACTCTTGTTGACATACCTCCAGATAGAAAGGTATAGAAAGATGGAGCTGTTAATTTTGTTTATTGCAAAACTAAAAACCAAATTATAGATTTGTTTACCAAGTCACTACCAGTCAGCAAGTTTGAATTCATAAGACAGAAGATTGGAGTTTGCAGTTCCAAAATCAAGGAGGAGTGTTGGAAATTTGCTTTTGAAACTACACATTGATTTAGTCAGTTTCTAAATATATTTTTAATTAGAATATTTGCTCTTAATTGTTAGAATATTCGCCTTTAATTATTTTGTAGACGTTAAGATTTCAATTTGTTATAACTGCTTCTAAACTTTAAGATGAGTTATTTCAGTCAGATATTTTTTCTTTCTGCAAGCATTATAAATGTAAGCTATTGATGGCTCTGAAAAATAAGAAGAAATAACAATATTTTCTCTTCATACATATCTCCTCCTATTCTGTAAAACCACCAATTATCTAATAGATGAAACACGTTCATCTTACATTATATGTCTGTTAAACTAAAACTATATTCTTACAAACAAAGCATGACCATATTTTACACTTAAGTTCTTTCAACACTTAATCAAAATGACTAGTGTTAGACTTTTTCCTAACACTATATAATCAAGTAGGTAAATGGTCAGTTTAATTGTCCAAATTATATTTACATTTTGAACCTTGTAGATCTTTCAAAGGATAAATTGTAGTAGATGTTTAGCTTAGCATATTTTTGACAAATGATTATACTTGTACTATCGAAATTGAAGAATGGATCCTATATTTTTTTATTGTTGACCACTTTTTTAAGTTTTAGGAGATAAGTTTGATTATTTCTCTTAGTAATATTCCAACTAAGTTACCATTCGAGATAAGGTCTAAAACTTTTTTTAGATTTGGGAGTGAATTTGAGGGAGTAGATTTGAATTGATTTAAGATGAAAGTGTGTGAAAAGTTGGATTGTTTGAATTAAGAAAAAGATGATAAGATTTAAATGAAAAGTTTGTGAGTGATATGATATGTGTGATAAATATTTTAATATTTTTTAATATATAAAATTGTAAAAATATAAATTTATCCTTATAATTAAAAAATAATTAAAAATAAAATATAATCCATTTATTTTAAAATATGTAATTAATTTAAACTAAAATTTAATTTATGATAGAATACAATTAATTTATTAAATCAAACTGATTAATTTTTTAAAGTATAAAATTATAACATTAGAAGTTTTTAAAATAATTTGTATATTAAATTTAAATAATAATATTATTTTATAACAATAAAAAATTATTATATAATTTATTTTTATTTTAAATAATTATTTTTATTTAATTATAATTATATTTATATTATTATTAGCTATCGCTATTTATTTTATTAATAATATTACTTAATATTTTTATTATAAAATTTTACATAATATTTAATATATTTTAATTTTTAAATATAACTTATTATTATATTATAAAAAATTAGTATATATATATATATATATATATATATAATTAATTACATGTTAATGTAATTGATTATACCTAATCGATTAAGTTAACATGGACATTGTATATATAATTGAATTAGTTATATATAATTGATTTATAATGTATATTTGATTATTTTTTAAAGTAAAAATAAGATTAAATTTGTATTGGACTTGCTTTTTATGTGGCTTTCTCCTCCAATATTCTTATAGAAATGAAGATGTAAAATAAATTATTGTTCAAGTTGTTGGTATTATTGTTAGCCATAAAACGACGACTTTAGGGCTTATAATTTCAATCAATCTCATAAAAAAATCAAATTTGGTTTCATAAGAACTTATATTTTGGATTTGAAACTAAATGTGGTTTCTTCCATGAAGTTGATTGAAATTATAGGTTTATAGTCAGTTTATGGATAATAACCATGTCAATAATATAAATATTACAATTTTTAAGATTGAAAATATCGTTTTTTTTCTTTTACTTTTTGGTGGTGTCTTAAGTTTTTTTTTTCTTCAAATTAGTTTAAGTAATGTCATGTTTTTAACTCTTTGGTCACTCCAATTTGAGAAGTCCTTTATATGTTTGGCTAACTCAAATGTATCACTTATAAAGTTTATATATAAATTTATATAAATAATTACATATATTAATATATTTTATAAAAATGATATATATATATATATATATATATATATATATATATATATGTAAATTTAATATAAATATATTAAATGCATTATATGTTTTGAACTTCAACCGTCGCTTGAAAATAAAAAATAGAACGAACTTGATTAAAGGAATAAATATATGTTATAATTATATATATATATATATATATATATATTCGTATAGTAAATAGTCTTAATAAAAATTTAATATAAAAAATTGAAATTTAAACAAGAAATTGAAGACATATCAATTGGACTTACTGTTATTCTCTATATAGCATTATCTCTTGACCTCTTCATTCTTCCGAATGATAAAAATAATAAAACTAACAGACAAAAACTGAAAAACATTATACTTCTAAACTCAGACAGATTGAAAACAGCATGAACCATATGAAACGGTAGGAATTCACAACCATAAATCATAACGTAAGAAAAAACGTAATAGACAACCATAAATCATAACGTAAAAAGAAAAAAAACGTAACAGAGTTATTAAAAAACATAAATTGAAAATAATATTGAAAAGGTAAAAAAAAAATTATAGATAAACTAAAAAACGTATAAGAAAAAAATTAAAAATCAAAAGATATTGAATCTTCGAATAACAGATGAGGAAAGAATAACGAGAACACAAACCTTAAATAAATAATGTAATATATATAACTAATGAAAATTTTCAATAAAATATTAGAAAAAAAATCTTTTATAATTACCTATGATATCGGATGTTGATAAAATGGATAAAATATATTTTTAATTTGTTAAATACTGTAAAAATTATTTTAATTGTAATTTTATTTCTACAAATGTGCTTTTCATTGGTTTTTCTTCTTTATAAAAAGATTTTTGAATTTCCGATAATTTTTAAACTGTTCTTTCCTAATCTCATCACTAATTATATCCCATATGAAATATAAAAAAATATTAAATCTTATAGTTAATGTAACAAACTATATTTTAAATTAAAATGTATAGTAATATTAAAACCGAATTTGATTCAGTAACATATTTATTATTTAACATAATTAAAATAATTACGAATACAGTTTTTATTTTTCTCATTCAATTCAATAATTTATTTAAAAATTATAATTTTATCACAAATAATTATAATTTATTAAAATTATTTTGATTTATCATTATAGATAATCTTGATATTACATTTTTTTAGTGAGTGTGATATAATTATTTTCATATAAAACTAATAAAATGGTAATATATACTTTATATTTTTAGAACTAATGATTATAATATATTAAAAGAAATATAGAATATAACAGTAATTATTGATATTTTCTTTTTTACCATTACGAAACTAATATAAAATCATTTTATTTATAATATATTAAACATTTTTTTTGGTGATATTATTTTGAATAAATGATACATAATTATTGAATAAAATATATACAATTATTTTTTTTAAATAATATTTTGCAATAAAAAAGTCACGATTATTCACAAGTAATGTTAAAATTATTGTTTGCATACTAGTCAGAAACTAAAATAAATTATTTATAGCTATCTTATTTACAAAAGTAATATAGACATTACTTAATTTAATTATATACTTAAAATAATTTAATTATCTTTATATTTTTTTTATTTTTAATAATTTTTTTATTTTTAATACTAAATTAACTATGGTAAACTAGTAGAAATATAGTATATTCATAAAACTGAAAATAATATATGAAAATTAGAGAAAAAATATATTAATAATGATAATAATAATAATAATAATAGCATTTTGAATAAAGTGAATAAGTTGAGAAAAATAAATAAAATAATAAAACTTTGTGGTAAGTGTTAAAGTTGAATTGAATTGAAAAAAATAAAGTTTTTTAACTATAATATGAAATAAAAAGTATTAATATTACATTACAAAAGTATAAATTAATGAAAAAAAGAAAAATAAGATAGATGTAACTTTGTAAATAAAAGAAAAAGTTAAAAAGTAATTATGAAATTTATTGTTAGAAAATTATAAAAGGAAAATTTAATGATATATATATATATAGGGTATTAAAAAAATTGAGAATAAAATAAAAGTAGTGTTGTAAAGAAATTTGAGGTGAAAAATTGTTATTATTATTTATTATTAATTTCATTATGACAAAAAGTTAAAAACAAATATTTGATCATAACTTTTAAACTAAATTGAATGAAATTTATGAGGAATTTTGGTATAATTAAATAGAAATTTGAAATTTATAAAAATTTAAAGTAAAAAAATATAAAAAAAAACTAAAGAAAGAGAAAGGATTAAATTTGTTAATAAAATAATATGTAAAAGGACTAAATTCAAATAAATTAAAATGAATATAGAAATGTTTGCAATATTTTGAATAGCAGAAAAAAAAATTGTATTATATTTGAAGCATAAAATATGAATGAATATAAGTTATAACATGTTAAATGATACTTAATTGGTTGAAATGCAATATAGTATGTGTATTAGTTACATAAAATGAATATGTTATATTATTCCAAATGCACGATATAGGGATACATAGTTAACTATATGATTGAATGATATTACATAATATTGAAAGAAGTGGCTACCCTATTGGATGTATAATCCTTGGCCAGATAACCGTATTTATACATATGAAATAAGTCACTTTAGAGGTCGAGTGTGGACAATTGTTGATACAATATAACTCACTACACTTAAAACACTATAATGATTACTGCTACTAAGATGTCATGGTTAGGGCATGAAGTAAGATTTATTCAAACTAAATTTTCTACTAGTATTGAAAAAATCACTTGTGTGTGATCAAAGCACACTATTACTAGCCTTCAGTCCTTCAACCACTTTGGTCTTTTATACCACAATAGGCACTTTGGTCTTTTATACCACAATAGGCGATTCTTGAATAACAGTGGAATGACCACCACTTTAGACTTTTGCCTTAAAACGTCTCAAATTTTCTACCTCTCTAAACCTTATAAATGACTTGGGTATAAACTTAGACTATGTATTTAAATATAGTAGTATACTTCAACACAAAACACACATGTACGCATGTACAGACGAACACATAAACGAATGCATGGACACACAGACGCATACAAACACACACATAAACACATGCGCGCACACACACATTCACACACACGAATGTGAAAACAAATTTTTTTAATTGTGCTAATAGTGGATATGGATACGACAAGGGATTCATCTCCTTATCTAACCTCAAGAAGTTAGAATAACTTTAAAAAATGATTAAAATATTGATTCTTTTGTATGTGAGGAAGAACCTTGTGTTTATAAAAAGTTGAATAGGAGTATATATTTTCTTAGTATTACATGTGAACAACATATTACTCGTTAGAATGACACCAACATTGCAAAATAGAAAGATTTGGCTATCAAAATATTTTTTATGTAAGATTTAAGAAAGACTATTCATGTCTTAAGAATAAAGATATATAGAGATAAATATAAATATTGCTAGGACTTTACCAATCTATACTTTGATATAGTCTTGAAAGAGGTGTTAGATGGAAAACTCTAGAAGAGGATATTTATTAATAAGAATTGGAGAAACCTTCTTTTAAATGATTGTACATAATGAAACTCAAGAAGAAAGAGAACACATTACTAGAGTGGTATGGTAGTGTTGTGGGAGTTATCATGTATACATTGATTTGTATATTCTGATGTTGCTTGACACTTAATGTTGTTAGACAATGTGAAACAAAGCTTGGTGGTGAAAAATATTGGAAAGTGCTAAAGACTAATATTAAGTACACGAGAATAATTAAAGACCAATTTCTCATTTGTTGTGGTTCTGAATTGAAGTTAAAGGGTTATACTGAGATAAAGACGATATCAAATATATATAAAGATATGTTTTCACCATGAATGGTGATACAATAAGCTAAAAAGTTTTTAAGCAAGACACAATAAGAAATACATCGAGTAAAGTAAATCAAAGTGCAAAGTATATAATAGCTAGTAAGACTTTTAAGAAATCACTTTGGATAAAAAAATTCACTTATGAATTAGGTGCATTTCATTCATTAAATAAGTAATCCTATTGTCATATAGTAATAGTGGAGTTATTACTCGAGCATAGAAACCAAGATCACACCTGAAATCTAAACACATTTTGTTAAAATATCATTTGATCAGTAGAGATAATATAGTGACATTAAGTGTGAAAATGTAGATGAAAAAAGGAATTTAACATATCCATTCACCAAAACACTTATATAAAGGAGTTTGATAAGCACATGAAAATTTCAAATCTCACCATCAATGTTATATATATGGTGTAGTAGTAAATACACAATCACAATAGTAAGATCGAGAAACAGACTTCTTGTATATAAGCTCTAATACCGATTTAATAGGAAAAAACCACAAATAGAAAAAGATGATTACAGAAAAATAATACGTTATATTAATGATTCAAAATTCTATATTAACAGAATTGCACACATTTGTTCATGCACCATCTCTCTTCTACACAAACATGAGAGCTGTCTTTCATATCAAAACGATAAAGACACTATAGCATCCATTCTATCTTGGTAAGAATTTCTATAACTTTAATTGCAACCGCTAACATATATCATTGCATTGGAATTGTGCCTTTGTTGGCATTTATCTTTTCCTTTTTCATCTTGTCATCCCGGTAACGATCTCGATCCCTTTCCTCTAGTTTCATGGTTTTGGTACGTGTCATTCTTGCTATTAGATGTCTGATGAATAAATAACTATTAGATTTTTTTTTTCTACAAACATGAAGCTGAAAATGTTTCTGTGAGTACATGCTACATACATTAAAATAAAAGAGAAAAACTATCAGAAGATAATAGAAAAAAGGAACAGGTACTTACTTTCATTCAAGACAACGACAAGCAATCCTTCTGCATGACATTACTTTATTAGAACAAATAAAAAGAAAAGCTAGACTTAGTAGAAAGTGAAAATTTAGTTTGGTGTTGAACACTACCATTCTTTTCACGTTAGCCAAAAATTAATTCATTCCCTCTATAAGATCTGCATATTTTCCAATAAATTGCCCACCAACAAGAATAACCAACTAGATTTTAGAAATCATCTAAAGTATAGTACAAGATAAAAAAACTGTTTGTAAAAGACATATAAGAGTCTCGTCAAGCTGATATCAAATTGAATTGAGTGAACCTCAACCAACTTCAATAAAAATAAGTGACTTCACAATAATATTCAACTTTTCATACACAATATTCAATCTTTTCAAATTTTTAATATGGAGGGTGGTCGAACTTAAATGTATTTGCAAATTATAAAGTTGAGTTATTTACACGGATATAACCATGATAAATGGTTCTATCACTGTAGTGATACTTCAAACATTGCTGAAAAAAAAGGAAACTTTTGTTTCTATTTTCCTATAACTAAGTCTGCACTTTTTTCATATCTTGCAATGAATTTTTTTATTAAAGCTCATGTTCAATGCCAACTAAATTATATATATTCAAACATAGTGTATTCAATAAAACGAGATAAGATAATTTTAATAATTTAAATTTAAATGTATAAACCATACCAATAATTTCAATTCTTCTTGGGTAATTATTTCCTTGCTGTAGATACGTAGGTATTTCAGAAGGTCCTGAAAATCATCAGGATTTCGTAATTTCTCCTTTACTTTTTCAAGGTAACCAAATACCCCACTGCACATACCTGTGATGACCAAGTTTTGAAAAATAAAGTGAATCATAAAAGGAAAATAAGGAGTTAAAATTAATAATGAAAAAAAAAATATAGCACAATAGCAAACAATGCACAAATGATTCTTCTTCACGCAATTTTAACATGGAAACAGTCTAGATATTAATACATAATACTGCATTTCTTCATTTTAGATAGAAGATATCATATTTTTTATACCTCCATTATCAATGACAGAAAATGTAACATTCCATATTTTTCATATAATAGGAACTTTATTGGATAGGAATTATATAATAAACCTTAAAATAAAAATCAATACATTCATAATGTATTTAAAAATATACTTCACAAAAGATCTAATAAAAATATCTTCGTAAAAATTACAAATAAAATAAAATAAAATAAAGCTTTTCCATCAGTTTACTGGGGACTCCCACCTCCTGTCAAATCCTCTACTCCCGTGTAATATACACCATCATCGCAGTTTTAAAAACAAAACAAACAACACACAAAAAGAAGGGTAAGCTAGAGAGTTTTCAAAACAATATATATTTTCATAAATTGGATTTCTATCTCAACAAAACAACAACAATTCAATCT